>Ga0208813_1000661_pt1 | contig 23731 bp, 18 predicted proteins | sample MalvireepMed_904_FD_184250 | JGI IMG/M metagenome (GOLD analysis project Ga0208813, IMG submission 184250) | Marine viral communities from the Global Malaspina Expedition - Malaspina viral metaG DeepMed_904 (SPAdes) (version 2) | ecosystem: Environmental > Aquatic > Marine > Oceanic | place... | reverse complement strand
GGGCGCATGCTGGCCGATTCGACGAGCTGGCCCAACTGGAACGAGGGCGACGAGTTCAAGGCCACGCGCGACGAAGATTGTGCCGCCGAAGGCGCTGGCTGCGCCGCCTGACCCTGCCGAGCGGGAGAACCGATCCATGACACCGCGCATGCCGCCCGAATGGGCACCGCAGGACTGGCTGTGGATCGGGTTTCCGCATGACGCGGATGAATGGCCCGCAGTGCTTCCGCGCGCGCAGGAGCAGATCGCGGCCTTCGCCAATGCAGTGGCTGAGAGCGGACAGGAAGTTCGCCTGCTGGTTCGCGACGCCGCCAACGAGGCACGCGCGCGCCAGCTGGTAACCGGCGCCGTGACGCTCGAACGGCGCAGCTATGGCGATGTCTGGCTGCGCGATACCGGGCCGTTGGTGCTGTGCGACGGATCAGGCAACCGCGCCGCGCGGCGGTTCGGTTTCAACGGCTGGGGCGGCAAATATCTGATGGACGGCGACCAGACGGTCGGCGCCGAACTGGCCGCGGATGCGGGGCTACCACTCGACGTGGCGGACTGGATCCTCGAAGGCGGGGCGATCGACGGCGACGGCACGGGGCTGGTGGTCACGACCGAACAGTGCCTGCTCAACCCCAACCGCAATCCGCACTTGTCGCGCGAAGAGATCGAGGCCCGGTTGCGGCGCGATCTCGGTTTCACGCGCGTGCTGTGGCTCGGCGAAGGGCTGATCAACGACCACACCGACGGTCATGTCGACAATCTCGCGCGCTTCGTGGCACCCAACACGCTGTGCCTGCCGCGCGCAACCGGGTCCGACGATCCCAATGCGGCGATCTATGCCGATGCCGAGGGGCGCGCCGAGGCCGCCGGCGTGACCGTCGCAGAGATTCCCTCGCCGGGGCGCGTGACCAGCGGCGACCGCATCGAACCGGCGAGCTATGCCAATTTCGCGATCACCAGCCATCTCGTGGTCGTGCCGACCTTCGACAGCCCGCATGATGCCGAAGGCGTCGCAGCCGTAGCCGAACTGTTCCCCGACCGCACAACGATCGGCCTGCCGGGCGATGCCGTGCTTGCCGGCGGAGGCGGGTTCCATTGCGCCAGCCAGCAAATGCCCGCGGCCGGGTGGCGGCCTTAAGCGGTGCCGCCGGGTCGCCGCGCCCAGCGTTAACCGATCGTTAGGGACTAGCCGGCACACTGGCGATCATGTCCAGCGTTCAAGCCCGTGCCCGTACCATCGCCGCCACAGCGGCAGGCGACCTTGCCAGCATGGTGATCGTTACCGGTTGCGCGCTCGCGCTGGTCTTCGCCGGACCGGTCGTCCCGTTCTGAACGGTCAGACCAGGCGGAGGAGCGCGGCTGCTGCCGCCCCGCCGAGGATTGCGCCCACCACCGCCCGCCACAGACCGTCGCCAATGCGGCCCGACGCGTGATTGCCCAGCCAGTTGCCAAACAGGACTGCAGGAAACAGCATTACCGCGAGCACGGGCAGTCGCCATGTGAGGATCCCCAACGCCGCACCGGACACCAGCCCCGCAAGCGACGCGATCGTGAAGATCAGCATCATCGACGCCTTTGCCGCTTCGCGGGGAATGTCGCGCCCGACGTAATAGGGAACCACCGGCGGGCCGGGCATGCCGGCATAGCCGGTCATCAGTCCGCTGAGGATGCCGACCGCGCCGGTTGCCGCATGTCCGGGCTCGGCAGCGGAACGACGCGGCAGCAAGACCGCCGCAAAAGCGGATAGCGCGATCATCGCGATGAGGAACCGGGCAAGGTCCTCGCTGGTCGCCGCGAGGCCGAACAGCCCCAGCGGGGTCAACAGCACGACCAGGGCCGAAATGCGCCACGCAGTCGGTTCCGCCCCGCGCACGAGCCGGCGAATTTCACTCATTCCGATGAAGAACGACAGGAAGTTCGCCAGCAGCACCGATTCGACCGGTGGCAATGCCAGCGCCAGGATCGGCACGAGCAGGATGGCCATGCCGAAACCCGTAAGCCCGCGCACGAATGACGAACCGAAGCCGGCCACGAGGGCAGCCGCGATTTGCCACGGCGCATAAGCGGCCAGCAGATCCATCGCGTGCAGTCCTTCTAGCGCAGGTCGGGCGGCGTGGCTTCGCTGCTCAGCATCGCGATCGCTTCGTCGAGGCTCATCACGCGCTGGTCCTTCTCGCCCAGCGTACGAACGGCGACCGTGCCTTCCTCGGCTTCGCGATTGCCCACCACCAGCAGGTGCGGGACCTTGGCGAGGCTGTGTTCGCGCACCTTGTAGTTGATCTTCTCGTTGCGCAGGTCGCTCTCGACGCGGATGTCCGCGGCCTCGAGCTTGGCTACCGCTTCCTTCGCATAGTCGTCGGCGTCGGACACGATCGTCGCGACCACCGCCTGCACCGGGGCGAGCCAGACGGGCAGGCGCCCGGCGAAATGTTCGATCAGGATACCGATAAAGCGTTCGTAGCTACCAAAGATCGCACGGTGCAGCATGACCGGGCGATGCTTGTCGCCATCCTCGCCGATATAGGCCGCATCGAGCCGATCGGGCAGCACGCGGTCACCCTGGATCGTGCCCACCTGCCAGGTCCGCCCGATTGCATCGGTGAGGTGCCATTCGAGCTTGGGCGCATAGAAGGCGCCTTCGCCTTCCAGTTCTTCCCAGCCGAACTCTTCGCTCATCATGCCGGCTTCCTCGACCGCATCACGCAGTTCCTGCTCGGCCTTGTCCCAGTCCGCATCCGAGCCCAGACGCTTCTCGGGCCGCAGCGCCAGCTTGATCGCGAAGCTGAAGCCGAAGTCTTTGTAGACCTCGGCGGCGAGGCTGCAGAAGGCGCGAACTTCGTCGATGACCTGGTCTTCGGTGCAGAAGATATGCGCATCGTCCTGCGTGAACTGGCGCACGCGCATGATGCCGTGCAGCGCCCCATGCGGCTCGTTGCGGTGGCAGCAGCCCATCTCGCCCAGCCGGATCGGCAGGTCGCGATAGGAGGTGATGCCCTGCTTGAAGACCAGAACATGCGCGGGGCAGTTCATCGGCTTGATCGCCATCCAGTCGGCGTCCTTGGCGACGCTGGGATGCGCACCCGCACCGCTGTCGTCGACCTCGGGCACCATGTCGGGCACCGCGAACATGTTCTCGGCATATTTGCCCCAGTGACCCGATTGCTCCCACTGGCGCACGTCCATCAGCTGCGGCGTCTTGATCTCGCGATAGCCGGCGCCATCCATTTTGCGCCGCATATAGGCTTCGAGCTCGCGCCAGATACGGTAGCCCTTGGGATGCCAGAAGACGCTGCCATGCGCCTCTTCCTGCAGGTGGAACAGGTCCATCTCGCGGCCCAGCTTGCGGTGGTCGCGCTTGGCCGCTTCTTCCAGCCGCGTAAGATGCGCGTTGAGTTGCTTCTTGTTGAGCCAGCCGGTGCCGTAGATGCGCGTGAGCTGCGCATTCTTCTGATCGCCGCGCCAATAGGCACCCGCCACCCGCATCAGCTTGAACGCCTGCGGATCGAGCTTGCCCGTGCTCGGCAGGTGCGGCCCGCGGCACATGTCGAGCCAGTCCTCGCCCGACCAGTAGACCGTCAGTTCCTCGTCCTCGGGCAGTTCGCGCGCCCATTCGGCCTTGAAGGTCTCGCCCTCGGCTTCCCACTTTTCGATCAGCTGCTGGCGGCTCCAGACCTCGCGCCGCAGCGGCTTGTCGGCCTTGATGATCCGCCGCATCTCCTCCTCGATCGCGGGCAGGTCGTCCATGCTGAACGGGTCGCGGCTCTCGGGTGCTTTCACATCGTAATAGAAACCGTCTTCGGTCGCGGGACCGAAGGTGATCTGCGTGCCCGGCCACAGCGCCTGCACCGCTTCGGCGAGCACATGCGCGAAATCGTGCCGCGCCAGTTCGAGCGCATCCTCTTCGTCGCGCGCGGTTACCAGCGCCAGCTCGGCATCGCCCTCGAAGGGGCGGTTGATGTCGCGCAATTCGCCATCGACGCGCGCCGCGATCGCCGCCTTGGCGAGGCCGGGCCCGATCGCTGCGGCGACGTCGGCCGGCGTCGAGCCCTGTTCCATTTCGCGCACCGATCCATCGGGCAGGCTGATCTTGAGCAGTTCCGTCATGTCATTCGTCGTCCGTCTGGTTGCGGCGCCCATGGCACAAGGGCGCGCGCGCTTGAAGCGGCGTTTGCGCAAAATCCTGTTTCGGGAGGAAACGCCATGCCACCCGAAACCGGGCGGCGGCGGCGCGGATCAAGCCGCGACCGACCGCCCCCGGTCACCCGGGGTGGTGGTAGTGGTCGTGGTGATGCGCGCGTCGGGCATGGCCGGCACATTAAGTGCGTGCCGCGAGTTTCTCAACCCATATCGAGCGCGCGACTTCCCGCCTGCGTCGAAACGCGGCGGGTATCGTTCACCCCGGCGCCCTTCTCGCGCACGCTGGAAACGAAGCGGAACTCGCTCGATGCGCTGGCCGGGGTGAGCTCGACCGCCATGTATCCGCGGCGCGATCCGTCCATCCACTTGAGCTGGCGATTGTGTGCAACCGTCTCGCGTTCGAGGACATCGACCGGGAGGTAGGAGGCATAGCTTTCGAGTCCCGGGGAGGTCACCCCCTGCACACCGAATTCGACGCCGACCTTCTCCCCGGCATGATCGAGGTCGAAAGCCCAGGCATTATGCGTGTCGCCCGCCAGACTGATGAGGTTCGCATTGGCGTCGAGGGCAGCCTTGAACACCCGTTCGCGCGCGGCGGGATACCCGTCCCACGCATCCATGTTCAGCGGCAATTCGGCGCGGCCGGCCATCGCCCCGGCGAGGATGCGCTGGCGGATATAGGCGGGCAGGTCTGCCGGCAGCCCTTCGGTCAATCGCGGCGCCGTGACCAGATTGCCCATCAGCACCTGCTGCACCAGCACCTGCCACGGCTTGCCTGCAGAAGCCGAGCGCTTGAGGCCATCGGCCAGCCAGGCCTGCTGCTTCATTCCGAGCAATTCGCGGCTGCCATCGCGGTAGTCGCCCTCGCGGAAGGCGACGAGCGCAGCCATCGCGGCTTCGGGACTGGTCTTGCCCGACAGGATCTGGCCGTAGGAAAACTGTTCGGCGCGGGCGGTCAGCCGCGTTTCGAGCCGGTAGAGCGTCGCGAGGTCGCCCACTTCATAGGTGGCCCAGGGCTCGTCCGACACGGGCATCCATTCGCGGTAGGCCTTCACGGCGGCGGCCTTGCGCACCGACCATTCGCCCTCGGTCTCGCTCTGGTGGTTCTGCGCGCCGCCTTCCCACGAATCATTGGTGCTTTCGTGATCGTCCCAGCCGGCGATCATCGGGAACAGCTGGTGCAGCCGGCGCAGGTCCGGATCGCGGCGATAGGTCGCATAGCGCATGCGGTAATCCGCCAGGCTGACGATCTCGTGCGCGGGAAACAGCACGCGGCCCGATTGCGCCTCTTCGTTCGAGGGATAGGTGCCGGGACCGTATTCGTAGAAATAGTCGCCAAGGTGCAGCGCGCAGTCGAAATCGCCATCGGCGGCGGCATGCGCATAGGCGTTGAACCAGCCGAACCCGAGGTTCGAACAGGAGAACACCGCCATCCGGAACTTGTCGGTCTTGCCGATCGGCAGCGTCTTCGTGCGGCCGACGTCCGAGTGCGACCCGTCGGGTGCAGTGAAGCGGTAATAGTACCAGCGGCCCGGCTCGAGCCCTTCGGCCCAGGCCTTGCAGCACCAGTCGTTCTCCGCGCGCGCAGTCACAGAGCCTCCGGCCGCGACGCGCGAAAATTCGAGCGTTTCGCTGACCTCGAATTCCAGCGCGGTGTCCTGCGCGCCCACGAAACGGGTCCACAGCAGGACGCGCTCGGCCGCCGGTTCGCCGCTGGCGACGCCGTGGCTGAACCCCTTGCCCCCCGACTGCGCAGCGAGAGGGGCGCCGGCCACCCCCAGCCCGAGGATGCCGGTCTTGAGCAGCGAACGGCGGTCGAGTGCGGATAGCGGGGCAGCGGCAGGCGGTTCGGTCGCGAACATTCGAATTCTCCTCTTCCGGCCCCCTGCCTGCGCCCGATGACGGTGTGGTGACAAGCCATTTTGCGAAGCGACAAGCGCGCGCGACGGACTGGAAAGCAAGCTTGACAATAGGCGGCGTGCGTGACAAACACGCTTTACATCACGGAAAGGACCGTTGCCATGTCACTCAAGACCCCCCGCTTGTTCGCCAGTGCGATCATCGCGATTGCCGTGCTGGCGATCTTCGACGTTATCCCTGAGCAATTCGCGCGGTTCAGCGTGATCCTCTTGCCCGCGCTGGCAGCCATCCATATCGCGCGCCGCGGCTCGTGCGGGTGCAGCACGAAGATGCGCGCATGAGCGGTACCGGCAGGCCCTGGCTGCTCACGTCGCCGGGGCGCTGGGTCGCCCTCTATTTCCTCAGCATCGCCGTCATCGCGGCGCTGAAACTGACCGGGGCGATCGCATCGCCGGTCGGATTCATTCTGCTGGCAGCGGCGACCTGCCTGCTCTTGCCACTGGCACGGCGCCGGCCCGACGGCTGCACCAGCCGCGCCATGGCCGATTACAACCGGCGGATCGTGTTCAGCAGCCTAGGCTACGTTCTCGGGCTCGGCATCGCCGTAACACTATGGGATCGTTATGAACTGTCGGACGCGCTCGTTTTCGCAATCGCGCTGCTCCCGACACTCCCGACCTTCGGCATCATCTGGGCGATGGGGCGCTACCTCGCCGAAGAGCAGGACGAATTTCTGCGCCATCGCACGATCATGGCCGCCCTGGTCGCGCTCGGCCTGGTGCTCGCGCTGGGCATCTTCTGGGGCTTCCTCGAGATGTTCGAGCTGGTGCCGCATGTCTGGGCCTGGTGGGTGCTCCCCGTCTGGGCGATCGGCCTGGGTCTCGCGCAATTGTGGCAGAAGGTGCGCGGCGCTTGAAGAACCGCCTCAAGGTGCTGCGCGCCGAACGCGACTGGAGCCAGCAGGACCTCGCCACCCGGCTCGAAGTGTCGCGCCAGAGCGTCAACGCCATCGAGACCGGCCGCTACGATCCGTCGCTGCCGCTCGCCTTCCGCATCGCTGATGTATTCGGTCTGACCATCGAGGAGATCTTCCTGCGCACCGAGTAGTCCCGCACCATGATTGACAGGATCATTCCGATCCTCGACCCGTGGCGGCTGGTTATTCAAGGGACACGAACTTGCTCGATGGGTCGCACCATGCCGACAGCGCGGACAGCGCTTTTACATTCGAAGGCAACTGGCAGGATTTCGCGCGGATCGCGCTGCCCAACCTCCTGCTGACGATCGTCACGCTGGGCATCTACCGGTTCTGGGCCACCGCGCGCGAGCGGCGCTATCTGTGGTCGCGCACGAGGTTCGTCGACGAGCATCTCGAATGGGCGGGCACCGGGATGGAGCTGTTTGCCGGTTTCGTCATCGTGCTGGTGCTGTTCGGCGTGCCCTATTTCGGAGTGAGCTTCGTTTCGCAGGCGCTAATCGCCCGCGGCTACGAGGCGCTGGGATCGGCGCTCGGCGCGGCGTTGCTGCTTTCGATCTTCTATCTCGGCGGGGTCGCGCGGTTCCGCGTCCTGCGTTATCGCCTGTCGCGGACGCGCTGGCGGGGCATCCGCGGGGGCAGCGACAGCAAGGGCTTCGCGTTCGGCCTGTCCTACATGTGGAAGACCGCGGTCGGCTGGCTGCCGCTCGGACTGCTGCTACCCTGGTCGATGACCAGCCTGTGGAACGAACGCTGGAGCAAGATGAGCTTCGGCCCCTTCGCCTTCCGCAGCGATGGCGAGGCGGGCGGGGTGTTCGCCCGTTTCCTGCTGTTTTACCTCGCTCCCTTCGTGCTGTTCGTCGGCGGGGTGATCATGGCCGGCATGGGCATGCTCGCCGGCTATGGCATCGGCGGCGAGAACGGAGTGGCACTGGGCGGCCTCGTCGGGCTGATCGGCCTGGTGCTGTTCTTCTATCTCGGCCTCGGCCTGATCGCCGTGGCATTCTATGCCAAGTTCTACCGTGAAATGGTCGGCGCGACACGCTGGCGCGACCTGCGTTTCAGTTTCGAGGCCTCGACGCTCGACTGGGTCAAGCTGCTGCTGGGCGATGCGCTGCTGGTGGTCTTCACCCTCGGCGTCGGGCTGGTCTTCCTGTCGTACCGCCACTGGAAGTTCTTCATGACCCATCTCGAAGCGAGCGGCGAGATCCTGCTGGACGAATTGACCCAGTCGCGGACCCGGACCGCCGGGCATGGCGAAGGCCTGCTCGATGCGTTCGACATGGGCGCGATCTGAGCCGATGGATACCAGCTTCCGGCTTGCCGCCGAATGGTACGACGGACGCAGCGCCCTGCGCCACGCGGGCGAGTTGCACTGGGACGGGCACGCCGGGCTGGTGCTGCATGCCCCGACGGCGCGCGCCGAATTCGCGGTCGACGACCTGCAATTCGCCGATACGCGGCCCGGGCAGATGGTCTATCGCCGCAAGAGCCAGCCCGATTTCCGGCTGATCCTGCCGGCGGACATGCCGCCCGGCCTGGCGGCCCGGCTGCCGCGGCCAAGCACTTACGGCCGCTGGATCGACCGGCTCGGGCTGGGCCGGGCAGCGGCGATCTTCGCCGTGGCAAGCGCGGCGGCGGTGGCTCTGTTCCTGACTGCACCCGCCTGGCTCGGCCCGCGTATTCCGGCCGGCTGGGAACGCCAGATCGGCGACGCGCTGGTCGGCGATTTCGGTGGGCGGATCTGCCATACGCCCGCGGGCGACGCCGCGCTCGCCAAGCTGCTGGCCAAGGTCGACCCGGCCGACAACGCGCAAGACAAGGTGCGCGCTGGCATCGCCAACATGGACATGGTCAATGCCGTTGCCCTGCCCGGCGGCCAAGTCCTGCTGTTCGACGGGCTGGTCCAGCAGGCAGAGAGCCCCGAGGAGCTGGCGGGCGTGCTAGGGCACGAGGTCGGCCATGTCCGCGAACGCCACGTGATGACCGCGCTGCTGCGCCAGTTCGGCATGTCGATCCTGCTGGCCGGGGCCGATTCGGGCGTCACCAACGGGGTCTTCGGCCTGGCCGCCATGGGTTATTCGCGCGACGCCGAACGCGAGGCCGACGAATATGCCCGGGCAAGGATGGCCGAAAGCGCGATCTCGCCGCTGGGCGCGGCCGATTTCTTCGCCCGCATGGCCGACGAACGCAGCGACAGCGAGGATGGCCCCGCCGTGCTCGGCTGGCTCGCCAGCCATCCCTCGGCCGGCGAACGCGCGCAGGCCTATCGCACCGCTGCCCGCACGGCCCCGGCCTATCCCCCGGTCCTGTCCGATGCCGAGTTCGCTGCGCTGAAATCGATGTGCGCCGACGATCCCGATGTCGCGGAATTCGACTTTTTCTGACCCTTGCAATCGCGCCCTGCGACGTGAACAGCATGCGCGCATGAGCGACATCCAGTTCCACGCCATGCCCGACGGGCGGCGCATCGCCTATCGCTTCGCCCCCGGCAGCGGCCCCGCACTGGTGTTCCTGCCCGGCTACATGTCCGACATGGCCGGCAGCAAGGCGACCGCGCTGTTCGACTGGGCGCAGCAGGGCGGGCGCGCCTGCCTGCTGCTCGACTATTCGGGCTGCGGCGACAGCGATGGCGATTTCGCCGATGGCACCTTGTCGCGCTGGCGCGAGGAAGTGCTGGCGCTGGTCGAAGCTCACGTCACCGGCCGCGTGCTGGTCATCGGGTCGTCGATGGGGGGCTGGCTGATGCTGGCGGTCGGCGCAGCGCTCGGGCCGCGTCTTGCCGGCATAGTCGGTATCGCTGCCGCGCCCGACTTTACCGACTGGGGCCGCAGCGCAGATGAAAAGGCGCGATTGCGGGCGGGCGAGACGCTTTACGACGACAATCCCTACGGGCCCGAACCCACCCCGATGCATGCCGGTTTCTTCGCCGACGGCCAGGCCCAGTTGCTGCTGGGCGGCGAAATCCCCATCGATGCGCCGGTGCGGCTGATCCATGGCCAGCGCGATCCGGACGTGCCCTGGGACATCAGCCTGCAGCTTGCCGAGCGCCTGCGTTCGGACGATGTACAGGTGGCGCTGGTAAAGGATGGCGACCACCGCCTGTCGCGCGAACAGGACATCGCCCTGCTGCTGCGCACGGTGGCTACGCTTTCGAAAGGTCCTGCATGATTGCCTCCGCTCTCGCCCTGCTGCTGATGCAGGTCGGCCCCGACCCCACTCAGAGCAGCTTTCCCGGCATTCCCGAGGAATTGCGCGACCGGCCGCAGCGCGAAAGCGTGGCTGCGCCGCCGGCCACCTTGCCGTCATCCGGTGGCAAGCTGGCCGAATGCGTTACCCTGGCGACGGAGGACGCTTCCGCAGCCAGCGATATGGCGCAGACCTGGCGCGAAACCGCCGCCAACCAGCTCGAGCTGGCCCAATCGGCGCATTGCCTTGGCCTGGCGCTGGTCCGGCTGGACGATTTCGACGGCGCCCAGCGCGCCTTCGACCTGGCTACCGACGAAGTGCCCGACGGCGCCCCGGCCTACCGGGCGCGGCTGGCCGCAATGTCGGGCAATGCCGCGATGGCGCAGGGCAAGCCCGCGATTGCCGAGATCGCCTTCGCGCGTGCCAGCCGCTTCGCTGCCGCGTCCGCCGATGCGCCCCTTACCGCCAGCATCGCAGTCGACCGCGCGCGCGCACTGGTGGCGCTGGACCGCCGCGAGGAAGCCGCTGCGGAACTGGCGCAAGCGCGGGCGAGCGATCCCGCCAATGGCCGCGCATGGCTGCTCTCGGCCACGCTCTCGCGCCGCCTGGACCGGCTGGGCGAGGCGCGTGAACAGATCGCGCAGGCTGCATTGCTGGCACCGCAGGATCCCGCCGTGGGCCTCGAAGCGGGCGTGATCGCCGCGCTTTCGGGGCGCGAGGACGATGCGCGCAGGAGTTTCGAATCGGTGCTGCAGGTCGCGCCGCAAAGCCCCGAAGCGACTCGCGCCCGCAGCTATCTGGAGCAACTCGCGACATGACCGATTTTTCCGTTCTCGATCTCGTCCCCGTCCGCGAAGGCGGCTCGGTCGGCGATGCCCTTGCCGCCGCGACCGCGCTCGCCCGCACGGCCCAAGACGCGGGCTGCAAGCGGTTCTGGGTTGCCGAACACCATGCAATGAAGGGCATTGCCGGGGGAGCGACTTCGGTCGTGCTCGCGCATATCGGCAATGCGACCTCCACGATCCGCATAGGATCGGGCGGGATCATGCTGCCCAACCACTCGCCGTTCCAGATTGCCGAGCAATTCGGCACGCTGGATGCGCTGTTCCCCGGCCGGATCGACCTGGGGCTGGGCCGCGCGCCGGGGGCCGGCCCCGAACTGCAGCGCGCGCTGCGCAAGGACCTGCACCGGGCGGCGGAAATGTTCCCGCAGGACGTGGCCGAACTGATCGCGCTGATGGCAGGCGAAACCGCCGTCCAGCCCACTCCCGGCGTCGGTGCAAAGCCGCAGTTCTGGATGCTCGGGTCGAGCCTCTTCGGGGCGCAGCTCGCCGCCAAGCTCGGGCTGCCCTACGCCTTCGCCAGTCATTTCGCGCCCGATCACCTCGATACCGCGCTCGAGCTGTACCGCCGCGATTTCCAGCCCTCCGAAGCCTGCGAAAAACCGCATGTCATGGTCGCGATGAACCTGTTCGTCGCCGACACCGAAGACGAGGCTGAATATCTTGCCACCTCGCAATTGCAGGCCTTCGTCGCCTTGCGGACGGGCACGCCGGGCAAGCTGCCCCCGCCCGTGCGCGGCTATCGCGCCAGCCTGCCCCCGCAGGCACAGGCCATGCTCGCGCATATCGGCCAGGCCAGCGCGACGGGTACGCCGCAGCAGGCTGCCGAGGCCGTGCGCGCGTTCATTGCGCGGACAGGCGCCGACGAAGTCCTCTTCGGGGGGAGCATGTACGATCCCGAAGCGCGCTGCCGCTCGCTGCGACTGGCGATGGAGGCGCTTGCGGCTTGAGCGTGCCGTAGCGTCGGCGAGGCGCTGCCGCGCCACCCACGGGCGTGCGAATTCTGTCGCACGGCACCTTGCGGGGCGCCTGCAACAGGGATAGGCGCGGCGCTCAGGTCGTGGCGGACACGGCCCAATTATTTCGCGGCGCTGAAACGATCATGCGCCGACAGGAGAGAGGCCCCGTATGGGTTCGAACACTGCCGCGCTGCCCAAGAAGCTCCAGAACGCGATTACCGAACGCATGCGGCTGTCGCTGCTGTCCGGCGATACGCCCTTCGAGAAGGCACGTCTCGAAGACGCCGCCGCTTTCGTCGGGGAGCTGGCTTCCCAGCGCACCCGCGGCCGGTCGGCCATGGCGATCGAAAGCGTCAGCGACGACCGGCGGCTGACGCGGATCGCGATCATCAACGAGGACATGCCTTTCCTCGTCGATTCGGTCGCGGCGACCATCGCCGCGCTGGGCCTGTCGATCGACCGGCTGGTCCACCCGGTGATCCCCGTCGAGCGCGACGGCAAGGGACGCCTGCAGGCGATACCCGACCGCGACAAGGACGATGCCGATCGCGAATCGATGATCTACATCGAGACCGCGCGGGTCGATGCGAAGACCCGGCGGCAATTGCAGGAAACGCTCAAGCTGACGCTGGGCGACGTGCGCGCGGCGGTGTCCGACTGGCCGCAGCTGCGCGACGCGATGGCGGCCGATGCCGAACGGATCGCCGGCGACAGCGAAGAGGGCGCCGAACTGCTCGAATGGCTCAATTCGGGCATGCTGACGCAGCTGGGCCATGTCACCCGCTACCGCGACGGGCGCCAGGAAGACGAACTCGGCATCTGCCGCAAGAGCGCGGCGCAGCTGCTCGCCGAGGCATCCTACGACCGCGCCTTCGCCTGGTTCGCCGCGGGCAACGACCCACGCCGCCCGCTGATTATCAAGGCCAACCACCTCAGCAATGTCCACCGCCGCGTCCCGCTCGACCTGTTCATCGTGCCGGTCGAGGACAATGGCGAAACGGTCGCGCTGTCGCTGCATGCAGGGGTCTGGACCAGCGCCGCGCTGGCTGCCCCGCCGCGCAATGTGCCGCGCCTGCGGCGCCAGCTCGACATGCTGCGGGGCCGCCACGGCTTCGACGACGGCGGCCATGCGGGCAAGGCGCTCGTCCATGCGCTGACCACGCTGCCGCACGACCTGCTGATCGGCTTCTCGGAAAGCGACGTCGAACGCGTCGCAATCACCATGATGAGCCTGGTCGACCGCCCGCGTCCGCGCCTTGCGCTGGTCGAGGCGCCGCTGGCGCGCCACCTGTTCGCCTTCGTCTGGCTACCGCGCGACATGGTCGCCACGCAGGTCCGGCTGGAAATCCAGGCGTTGCTCGAGGAAGCCGCCTCGGCGCGGCTGCTCGACTGGAGCCTCGAGGTCGAGGGCGGCAATCTCGCCACGCTGCGGTTCGTCTTCGACATTCGCGACGGCGACCAAGCACCCGACGAGGCGGCGCTCGAGGAGCAGATGCAGACGCTGCTGCGCGGGTGGAGCGAAGCGGTCGAGGCGGAGCTTTCCGCGCTCGAGGACAGCTCGCGCGCGGCAGCGCTGGCGATGCGTTTCGCCGAGCATTTCCCGACCGGTTTCCGCGGCCGGTTCGGCCCGCGCGAAGCCGCGCTCGACATCGCCCGCCTCCACGATCTGGGGGCCAGCCTCGAGAGCGAGGAAGTCGTGCGCGGCGCGCGGATGTATTATTGCGAGCGCGATACCGAGGGCTGCCTGCGGCTCAAGCTGTACCAGTCCGAAGGCAGCCTGCCCCTGTCCGAAGGCGTGCCCGCGCTGGAGGATTTCGGGTTCTACGTGCGTTCGGAAATGCCGACCGTGCTGGACGATGGCCGGCTGGGCACGGTCCACGACTTCCTGCTCGACCTCAAGCCGGGGGCCGACCCCAAGGGGCTGATCGACCGCGCCGATGCGATCGAGGAAGCCATTGCCGCGGTGCTCAACGGCGAAGCCGAGAACGATCCCTTCAACCGGCTGGTCCCCGAAGCGGGTCTCTCGTCGCGCGAGGCCAACTGGCTGCGCGCCTTCTATCGCTATCTGCGCCAGGCCGGGATGGGTTTCACCATCTACACCGTGGTCGACGCGCTGGCCGCCGCGCCCGACGTGACCCGTGCGCTGATCGCGCTGTTCACCGCGCGGCACGATCCCGAGTTCGGCAACGGCCGCGACGCCGCGATCGAAGAGGCGCGCGGCGCGATCAAGCGCGGCCTCGCCAAGGTCAAGGCGATCAACGACGACCGCCTGCTGCGGCTGTACAACGCACTGATCGATTCGATCCTGCGCACCAATGCCTTTGCCGATGCCGCCGCCGAGGCGCTGGCCTTCAAGATCGATTCGGCCAGGGTCCCCAACCTGCCCAAGCCGATCCCCTACCGTGAAATCTTCGTCTATTCGCGACGGGTCGAGGGGATCCACCTGCGCAGCGGCCCCGTCGCGCGCGGCGGCCTGCGCTGGTCCGACCGGCGCGACGATTTCCGCACCGAGATCCTCGGGCTGATGAAAGCGCAGCGGGTCAAGAACGCGGTCATCGTGCCGACCGGCGCGAAGGGCGGGTTCTATCCAAAGCAACTGCCCAATCCGGCGCTCGACCGCGAGGCCTGGGCGGCCGAGGGGCGCGCCAGCTACGAGACCTTCATCCGCACGCTGCTGTCGGTCACCGACAACATCGTCGACGATGAGGTCGTGCACCCCGACGATGTCGTCATCACCGATGGCGAAGACCCCTATTTCGTGGTTGCCGCGGACAAGGGCACCGCTACCTTCTCCGATGTCGCCAATGCGATCGCCAAGTCGCGCGATTTCTGGCTCGACGATGCCTTCGCCAGCGGCGGTTCGAAGGGCTACGACCACAAGGTCATGGGCATCACTGCCAAGGGCGCCTGGGTCAGCGTCCAGCGGCACTTCCTCGAAATGGGGGTGGACGTGCAGGAGGACCCGGTCGAGGTGGTCGGCTGCGGCGACATGTCGGGCGACGTCTTCGGCAACGGCATGCTGCTGTCAAACGCGATCAAGCTGGTGGCGGCCTTCGATCATCGCCACATCTTCATCGATCCCGATCCCGATCCGGCGGCCAGCTGGAAAGAACGCAAGCGCCTGTTCGACCTGCCGCGATCGAGCTGGGAGGATTACGACAGCGCGCTGATCTCGCGCGGCGGCGGCGTGTTCCCGCGGGATGCGAAAAGCATCAAGCTGTCGAAGGCGGCGCAGGCGAAATTCGGCATCGACCAGGCCCAGATCGAGCCCGAGGCGCTTATTTCGGCGATCCTCACCGCGGCAGTCGACCTGATCTGGTTCGGCGGCATCGGCACCTACATCAAGGCCGCGCACGAGAACAACGTCCAGGTCGGCGACCCGGCCAACGACGCGCTGCGGGTCGATGGCCGCGACGTGCGCGCCAAGGTGATCGGCGAAGGCGCCAATCTCGGCATCACCCAGGCCGGCCGGATCGAATTCGCGCAGCGCGGCGGCCGTTCGAATACCGACTTCATCGACAATTCGGCGGGCGTCGACTGTTCGGACAATGAAGTAAACATCAAGATCGCGCTCGCCGCGGCCAAGCGCGCGGGCAAGCTGAGCGAACCCAAGCGCGTCGACCTGCTCGAATCAATGACCGAGGAAGTCGGGCAGATCGTGCTCGAGGACAACCGCCTGCAGGCTCTTGCGCTCTCGATCGCCGAATATGGCGGCGCACGCGCCATGGCCTCGCAGCGGCACATCATCGACACGCTCGAGGCGGGCGGCAATCTCGACCGCAAGACCGAAGGACTGGCCGACGACCAGACCTTGCAGCGCCGCGCGGCGGACGGCGGCGGCCTGACCCGCCCCGAGCTCGCAGTGCTGCTGTCGTCGTCCAAGCTGGTCCTGCAGGACGCGATCGAGCAGGGCGAGCTGGCGGACGATCCGCTGCTCGAGGACACGCTGTTCGAAGCCTTTCCCGAACCGATGCGCAAGAAGTTCAAGGCGCAGATCAACGGGCACCAGCTGCGCCGCGAGATCATCGCGACCAAGCTGGCCAACCGCATCGTCAACCGCATGGGGATGGTCCATCCCTTCGAACTGGCCGAGGAAGAGGGCGTCGAACTGCACGAAGTCGCCGCCGCTTTCGTGGCTGCGGAAGAGCTGTTCGACTTGCCCGCACTGTGGGCCGCGATCGATGCCAGTGCCATGCCCGAAAGCGCCCGGCTGATGCTGTTCGACCGCATCGCCGCAGCCGCTGGCAACCTCATGTCCGACGTGCTGCGCACTTCGTCGGGCAGCGTCGACCCGACCGGACTGGTCGAAGAGATCGGCAAGGCGGTCAGCAAGCTGGCGGGTGCCACCGGCGAATTGCTCAGCGCCGAATCGCGCCAGCAATCGGATCGGCTGCGCGACCAGCTGGTGTCGGCGGGCGCGCCCGAGGCGCTCGCTGCGCGCGTGGCGCATCTCTACGACCTCGACGGGGCTGTCGGGCTGGCCAAGCTGTCGAGCGAAACAGGCATAGCGCCGATCGGCCTGACCGAGGCCTTCACCGATGTCGGCCGCCGTCTGGGCCTCGACTGGGCGCAGTCGACCGCGGCGCTGATGAGCCCGTCGGACGTGTGGGAACGCCTGCTGGTTTCGGGGCTGGCGCGCGATTTCCAGCAGATGCGGCTCGAACTGCTGCGGCGATTGGCGCGGCGCAAGGATGCGAAGAAGGATCTGGCTGCCGTCGTCGCCAAATGGGCCGAGGAACAGTCCACCGCGGTGACCAATTTCCGCAGCATGATCACGCGGGCGCAGGGCCAATCCCCCGTGGCCCCGGCCATGCTGGCACAGGTCGCCAGCATGGCGCGCAACCTGCTCGGACGTTAGCACTGCGCTTGACCGGCTGGCGTTTTCGCGTCAGCCAGCACGGCGATGGAACATTACGACGTCGTTATCGTGGGGTCGGGGCACGGGGGTGCCCAGGCCGCTATCGCACTCCGCCAGAACGGGCACGAGGGCTCGATCCTGATGGTCAGCCGCGATCGCAACCCGCCGTATGAGCGGCCCCCGCTGTCGAAGGAATATCTGGCGGGCGAAAAGCCGTTCGAGCGCATCCAGATCCGTCCCGAACAGTTCTGGGCCGACAAGGACATCACGCTGCGCCTGGGGCGCAACGTCAATGAAGTCGATCCGGTCGCGCGCGAACTCGGCCTGTCGGACGATACGCGGGTTACCTATCGCAAGCTGATCTGGGCCGCCGGCGGCGATGCCCGGCGGCTGTCCTGCCAGGGCAGCGACAATGCGGGCATTCACTACATCCGCACGCGGCGCGACGTCGATACGCTGAAGGGCGAGCTGGCGGCCGGCGCCCGGCGCGCGGTCATCATCGGCGCGGGCTATATCGGGCTCGAAGCGGCGGCCGTGCTGCGCAAGCTCGGCCTAGACGTTACCGTGGTCGAAATGCTCGACCGCGTCCTCGCACGTGTCGCGGGTCCGCAGCTGTCGGAATTCTACGCTGCCTATCACCGCGAGCAGGGTGTCGACCTGCGCCTGTCGACCGGCGTCGAGACGATCAGCGGCGACGATGGCCGCGTGACCGGCGTGGTGACCGACAGCGGCGAGACGATCGCCTGCGACGTAATCATTGCCGGGATCGGCATCGTGCCGTCGGTCGGGCCGCTGATCGCGGCGGGCGCGGCGGGATCGAACGGGGTCGACGTCGACAGCATCTGCCGCACCACGCTCGATGACATCTACGCCATCGGCGACTGTGCGAGCCATGCGAATGCCTATGCCGACAACAAGGTCATCCGCCTCGAATCGGTGCAGAACGCCAACGACATGGCGACCATCGCGGCCAAGGCGATCATGGGCGACAAGCAGGATTACGACGCCGTCCCGTGGTTCTGGTCGAACCAGTACGACCTCCGGCTGCAGACGGTCGGCATGTCGATCGGCTATGACGCCACCGTGCTGCGCGGCGATCCGGCGGACAAGAAGTTCAGCGTGGTCTATCTGCGCGAAGGCGTGGTGATCGCGCTCGACTGCGTCAACAACACCAGGGATTACGCGCAGGGGCGCAAGCTGGTGATGGCGCGCGCCGAAGTGGATCCCGACCTGCTGGCCGACACTGCGGTGCCGCTCAAGGACATGCTGTGATCGCGGCCGGGGACGGTCGCGCGATGTTCGAAGGGCTTCGCGTGATCGACATGACCTCGGTCGTATTCGGGCCCTATTGCACGCAGATCCTTGCCGATTTCGGGGCCGAGGTGATCAAGGTCGAGGCCCCCGGCGGCGACGTGTTCCGCTATGGTGCGCCCTCCGCGCATAGCAAGGCGATGGGGCCGGGATACATCGCGCTCAATCGCGGCAAGCAGTCGCTGGTGCTCGATCTCAAGCAGGAGGCCGACCGCGCGATCCTGCGCGATTTGCTCGCCGATGCCGACATCTTCATCCACAATGTCCGCGCCGAAGCGATCGAGCGGCTCGGGTTCGATTACGACAGCGTGCGCGCGCTCGCTCCCGACATCATCTATGCACATTGCGTCGGCTTCGGTTCGGGCGGGCCCTATGCCGGGCTGCAGGCCTATGACGACGTGATCCAGGCCGCCAGCGGCACCACCACCCTGCTGCCGCGCGCGGACGGCAACGAGCGCCCGCGCTACCTGCCATCGCTGATCGCCGACAAGGTCGCCGGGCTGCACGCCGCCTATGCGGTGATGGCCGCGGTGGTACACCGCCTGCGGACCGGGCAAGGCCAGCATGTCGAAGTGCCCATGTTCGAGGCCTTCAGCAGCTTCATGCTCAAGGAACACCTTGGCGGCAACACTTTCGATCCGCCCGTCGGCCCGCCCTGCTATGGCCGCCAGGTCGACCCGGATCGCCAGCCGTTCCCGACCCGCGACGGATATGTCAGCATCGTGCCTTACCGGCTCGACCATTTCACCAAGGTGATCGCGTTGATGGGCGACGAGGCCTTCGCGCGCGAAGAGCGCTTCGCCACGCCCGAGGGGCTGATCGCGGGGCAGGCCGAACTCTATGCCCGGATCGCCGAACTGACCGCCGGTTTCGCGACCGACGAACTGGTCGCGCTGATGCACGCCAATGCGATCCCCGCAATGCCGGTGCGCGACATGGCTGACATGGCACAGGAGCCTCATCTTGAAGCCGGGGGCTTTTTCATGCGGCGCGAACACCCCACCGAGGGCGCGCTGGTCGAGATGCGCGAGCCGTCGCGCTTTTCCGCCTGGGACGCCCCCGATCCAGCGCCCGCCCCGCTGCTGGGCGAGCATGACCGGGATTACCGCAAGGGCTAGCCGAGCCGCCGGGCGGCCCAATCGGCCGCTTCGGAAACCGCGGGATCGGGATCGCCGCGCAGCCATTCGACAAGCGGAGCGAGAGCTGCCGAACCGCTATTCCCTGCCGCATAAAGGCAGTTGCGCACAAAGCGGTCGCGGCCGACGCGCTTGATCGGCGAGCCCGAGAAGAACTGCCTGAAGCCCGCATCGTCAAAGGTCAGGAAGCTCGCCAGGTCGGGAGCGGCCAGCTCCTCGCGCGGCGCCAGCTTGAGGTGTCGGTGCGCCGTATCGGCGAACTTGTTCCACGGGCAGACCGCGAGGCAATCGTCGCAGCCATAGATGCGGTTGCCCAGCGCCTCGCGAAACTCCTCGGGGATCGGCCCCTTGTGCTCGATCGTGAGGTAGGAAATGCAGCGCCGCGCATCGAGCTGGTAGGGCGCGGGGAAGGCGTCGGTCGGGCAGGCATCCTGGCACGCGCGGCAGTTGCCGCAGCGATCGGGATGCGAGAGGTCGGGCGCGAATTCGAGCGTCGAATAGATTGCGCCGAGGAACAGCCAGCTGCCATGCGACCGGCTGACCAGATTGGTGTGCTTGCCCTGCCAGCCGATCCCGGCTGCCTGGCCCAGCGGCTTTTCCATCACCGGGGCGGTGTCGACGAAGACCTTCAGTTCGCTTGTCGGCTCGCGCGCGATCAGCCAGCGCGCCAGCGCCTTGAGCGCCTTTTTCACGACGTCGTGGTAATCGCGCCCTTGCGCATAGACCGAAACCCGCGCTTTTTCCGCCGCGTCGGCAAGCGCCAGCGGATCGACATCGGGTGCGTAGCTCATCCCCAGCGCGATCACGCTGTTGGCTTCGGGCCATAATCCTTGCGGTGAGGCGCGCTGCGTCTTGCGCGCTTCCATCCATTCCATCGATCCATGGCGCCCTTCGCCGAGGAATTGCTCCAGCCGCGAGGCGCGCTGCGGATCGGGAACGGCCGACGCAAAGCCGCAGGCGACGAAGCCGAGCCGCTCCGCCTCCTCGCGCAATTCCGCCTGCAACTCGCCATTAACCACGCTTGCGTGTGCTCCCGTTCACGGCCAGCATCTAATCATGCCCGCATGCTTATCGAGACAGGCTCCATGACGCGACCTTCGGGCGGGGACAACCGCAAGCTTGCCATCGAGGCCCACGGGCTGGTCAAGCGGTTCGACGACACGCTGGCGGTCGACGGTGTCGACATCGCGGTTCCCGAAGGCGCGATTTACGGCATTCTCGGGCCCAATGGCGCAGGCAAGACGACCACGCTGCGCATGCTGCTGGGTATCATCGATCCCGACGCAGGCGTGCGCCGCGTGTTCGGCAACGACCGGCCGCATGAAGTGTCCAAGCTGATCGGCTACCTGCCCGAGGAACGCGGGCTCTATCCGGCGATGAAATGCGACGAGGCGATCGCCTTCCTCGGGGCGCTGCGCGGGCTGCCGCTGGAGGAAGGCAAGGCGCGCGGGCGCGTGCTGCTCGAGCAGCACGGCCTGGGTCATGCGGTGGATCGCCAGATCCGCCAGCTGTCGAAAGGCATGGCGCAGACCGTCCAGCTGCTCGGCACGCTGGTCCATCGCCCGAAGCTGGTGGTCTTCGACGAACCCTTCAGCGGGCTCGACGCGATCAACCAGGGCAAGCTGGAAGTGATGATCCGCGAACTGGCCCACAGCGGCACCACGGTGATCTTCTCGACGCATGTCATCCACCATGCCGAACGCCTGTGCGACGAGGTGGCGATCATTGCCGGGGGCAAGGTGCCCTATGCGGGATCGGTCGACGCCGCCCGCGACCGGATCCCCGCGCAGGTCCGGCTCGAGACGCGCTCCGCATCCGGGCCCTGGCGCAGCGCGCTGCCCGGCGATGCACGGCACGATGCCAAGGGCGAAGCCAGCCATTTCTGGTACTTCCCGGTCCCCGAAACCGGGATCGAGGAATTGCTCAAGCCGCTGATCGAAGGGCAGGCGGGCATTCTCTCGCTGTCGATCGAGCGCGCCGGGCTGCACGATGCCTTCGTAGAAATCGCCGGCGAGGCCGCCGCGCGCGCGCTCGAAGAGGACAACGCCCGGGGAGCCAAGCCATGAACGATACGACCCGCCTGTCGCGCTTCGAGGCCGCCCGCGTGATTGCGCAGCGCGATTTCCGCGCCATCCTGTTCAGCCGCGCATTCCTGTTCTTCCTGCTCGGGCCGCTGTTCCCGATCATCATCGGCGTGCTGGCCGGGGGGATCGGCGGACAGGTGCAGCGCGATGCGAACACCCGGCTTGTGGCGGTTGCGATGAGCGAGGCGGATACGCAGGCGCTGATCGCGGCGCGCGAGCGGCTCGCCCCGCAGATCGGGAGGGCGCTGCCCGAACTGGCAGTGGCCGATGCGGGCACTGCCCCCGAAGTCATCCTGCGCGAACCCGGCAAGAATTACGTCGCGGTGGTCGGCGGCACGCTCGCCGCGCCCGAACTCACCGCCCCGCAGCCGGCGATCGACTATTGGAGCGGGCCGGTGGCCATGCTCGCCGCCGAAGCCGGGACGCGGCAGGTGGCCGCATATCCCGCCGTGGCGCCCCGCCCGGTAGCCACCAGCATCGCCGCGCAGCGCGGCGACCGGATCCGCACCGCGCAGGCGGGGCAGTTGCTGCTGTTCCTGCTGATGATGCTGCTCGCGGGGATGGTGCTGTCCAACCTGGTCGAGGAGAAGGCCAACAAGGTGATCGAAGTGCTCGCAGCGGCGGTCCCGATGGATGCGGTCTTCCTCGGCAAGCTGGTGGCGATGCTGGGCGTCAGCCTGGTCGGGATCGCGGTCTGGGCCGCGGTCGGCTCGGCGATCGCCCTGCTGGCAGGCAATGCGCTGCCGCAATTGCCCGCCCCCGCGCTCGGCTGGCCGCTCTTCCTGGCGCTCGGGCTCGTTTATTTCGCCATGGGGTATCTGCTGCTCGGTTCGCTGTTCCTTACCATCGGCGGCCTCGCGACCACGGTGCGCGAGGTGCAGACGCTGTCGATGCCGGTCACCATGGCGCAGCTGCTGGTGTTCTTCCTCGCCGCATCCTCGATCACCCGCCCCGGTTCGCCGATGGAACTGTTTGCCGCTGCCTTTCCGCTGTCTTCGCCCTTCGCGATGCTCGCCCGCGCGGCGCAATCGGACGCACTGTGGCCGCATGCCCTCGCGCTCGGCTGGCAGACGCTGTGCGTGCTTCTTTTCGTCCGCTTCGGCGCACAGATATTCCGTCGCCGCGTCATGAAGTCGGGCAAGGGCGGCCGTGCGGTGAAAGGGCATGTCGGGAGCGTCAGGGCGCGCTGAGACCCCGCCCCGCCCGCGATTGGGTAGCGAATTGCAACGCACTATTGACACGTGTGTCAGTTAAGGCAGGATGGCCGCAATGACGAGAGCGGCCGATGGAGTCGCTCCTGCGAGGAGAGAGACATGGCCACCGCTGCAATCGAACGTCCGCAATGCCGTACCGAACCGTCCGCCTATGAGGCGCTGAAGAAGCATTTTGCCGAGCACCCCGAAGAACGTCTGAACCATCCCCACAAATGGGATGTGAGCCGCAGCGATATCTACGCCGAGAACACCTGGCATCCGATCTTCCGCGAGATGCGCGAAGCCGGTCCGCTGCACTACATCCCCGAGAGCCCCTATGGTCCCTATTGGGCGGTCGTCGGGCACAAGGCGATCCAGCATATCGAGGCGCTGCCCGATACGTTCTCCTCCAGCTGGGAGCATGGCGGGATCACGATCCTCAACCGGTTGAGCGAGGAAGAACTGGCCGAAGCCGGGATCGAGGAACGGCGCGAGCTGCCGATGTTCATTGCCATGGACCGCCCCCAGCACACCGGCCAGCGGCGCACCGTGGCCCCCAAGTTCACCCCCAGCGGCATGGCCGAAATGGAAGGCGAGATCCGCCGCCGGACCGGGGAGCTGCTCGACACGCTGCCGCGCGGCGAGGTGTTCGACTGGGTCGACAAGGTGTCGATCGAACTGACCACCGGCATGCTGGCCATCCTGTTCGGCTTCCCCTGGGAAGACCGCCGGCTGCTGACCTTCTGGTCGGACTGGTCGGGCGACACCGAACTGGCCACCGTGCGCGACCTCGACGAGATGCGCTGGGGCTTCCTCCACGAGATGGCGGCCTATTTCCAGTCGCTGTGGGTCGAGCGGACGCATGACAAGGAGCCGGGCGACGATCTCATCTCGATGATGATCCATTCCGAGGCCATGAACCAGATGAGCCCGCAGGAATTCATGGGCAATCTGATCCTGCTGATCGTGGGCGGCAACGACACCACGCGCAATTCGATGAGCGGGATCATCTACCAGCTCGACAAGAACCCCGACCAGCGCAAGCTGTTCGAACAGCAGCCCGAGCTCATTCCCAACGCCGTGCAGGAAATCCTGCGCATGCAGACCCCGCTCGCACATATGCGCCGGACCTGCACCGAGGACACCGAAGTCTTCGGCCAGACGATCAAGAAGGGCGACAAGGTCGTGCTGTGGT
>Ga0208813_1000657_pt1 | contig 23910 bp, 20 predicted proteins | sample MalvireepMed_904_FD_184250 | JGI IMG/M metagenome (GOLD analysis project Ga0208813, IMG submission 184250) | Marine viral communities from the Global Malaspina Expedition - Malaspina viral metaG DeepMed_904 (SPAdes) (version 2) | ecosystem: Environmental > Aquatic > Marine > Oceanic | place... | reverse complement strand
TTGCCGGTGAGGTCTTTGCCTTCACGCAACTGCTTTAAAGCGGCATCCATGTCGAAATTGGTTTTGGTCATATGTCATCTCTTTTTTGCTTAGTTTAACGAAATGACACAGAATTCTGAACACTACCAGTAGGCCAAGCTTCTGGGTATTCAGATATGACTTTATAGGAGGCTTCCAACTCTGAGAAAAAGTCATCCCCTAGCCCTTTTGCATGGCTTTCATACCAATGATACGCGGCACCAACTTCGTGAGCTACATTAGGGTGAAAGGTAAGAGGCTTCAATTACTTGCCTTTTACTTGCTCTTTAATTTCGGACCATGAAACGCCTTTTACTGCCCCGCTATTAAGTTGAGACAGTCGCTCTTCGGCCAGTTCTGCCCAAGCGCCATCGACATTATCATCTTGAGCTGTATCTAAAGAAGAGATCAAACAATGAGCAAGCTTAGCTTTGTCGTTGCCGGACAAATGCTTAATGCTTTCAAGGATGTCTTTGATGTCCATAATGAAACGCCTTGTACCAATTAGATACAAAAGAGTTTAGCATCAAATTTATTTATTTTATACGGAATTGGTGCCCGGGGCCGGATTTAAAAAGACAACCAATTCCCTTGTTTTAATTAAAATTTTTTAGTTAAACCTGCAAATGTAGCACCTTATGTAGCACCAGGCTTTTGAGTTTTTCAACCTTATTTGGGGACCTGAATTGGGAACTTTTTTGGCTAAAGTCATTGAATACCCTATTCAGGTCGTATTGTTGATTTGCTACCTTTTCCACTTGCCAGAATCTATTTCTTACTTCCCTGATTCCCTGCGGAAGGATTTTCAGCTACCGGTTGGAAAGTGAATTCAAAAGATTCTATATCAGACTTATCAGCTTCACCAACTGCAATTCTTTTTGTGATTTTCCTAAACTCCCTGACGTTCTTACGTTTTTCATTTTCGAAATGTTGCGATACTACTGTTCGCGGGTGAACCCCAGGGTAGTCCCGATGGATTGTATCAACTTCCAATTTGATGCTTAACCAGTCATCATACAGAGCCATAAACCTATTGGTAAGAGCCTCTATACAGCCGTCAACCTGCTTTGCCAGTTTGTCCGAAAACTCAATGTTTTTTAAGTCGCGATCAATATCCCCTTTTAGTCGCGCAAGCTCTTGTCGGAGTTGTTTGTTTTCATCAGCTAGGCTTTGTTCTTTCAGCTTTTTACTTTGGCCTTCGTACGCATCATTCAGCAACTGGCTCAAAACCTCCTCCTCAGAGAGGATTGTTTTTTTACCGTTTAGCACAACACTCTTACGATAACTTCGGTATTGCTTTAGACGGTTGACTAATGTGTCATTTAATTCGAAAACATCTTCAACCCGCAAATCCTCTATATCTCTTTGAACATCAGTTCTCGATAAAGGCTTAGCGTAGAGACCTGGTTTTGATTGTTTGGATATCTGTCTGTGAACATTGTGAATAACCCCCTCTTTTTCCAGTAGCTTAATTGCCTTATCAATGTCGAGCGGATTAACCTTCTCTGCATTGGCATTGGCCAATTTATTTAGCTTCACGATAACCGATTCAATCTTCTTCGCCAGGGCGTGCTCAGTAGGATACGCTTTACTACCAAACACATAGTTACCGACGCCATGCTCTCTAGCGATCGGGCTAATGATATCGTTAACCGTAAGATGCTTCCCCTTGCGCTTAGACGGCTCCAATACAGCGCGAATATTTGCAGTTTCGGTAACCAGGGTATTTATGACTTCATTCCTGCTTAGTCCGGTCTCTTCAGATAGCCTATCAATTGCCTCTATGGCTTCTGGAGACAGTCTATATGTGCGGTCTCTACCTGACGAATTACCTCGACGATACTCAAACTGCCTAAAAGCCTCCCTCAAACCGATCAGAAACTTATGCTTTTCTTCTGGCTTATCCACACTCCAACCAGCAATTTGTTCTTTCATCGCCTCTTCAATTCGTTGTGTCGAATTCGATCTGAAAGTTAGTCTTACCCCCTGCTTCTTACAGTAATTAAGTAACCAACTTCCAACCTCACGATCTGATACATCCATATCTCTTAGCCAATCAGGAACACTTCCCATTTCGATCTCCATTTCATTTTAAATATGTTATTAACAAGTACATTACAGGCTATTGAACATGCTTTACAACTTGTTTGCAACTTATACAACAATTTCTATGAAAGGTTTACAAAGCAAGGCTTCTAGTAATGGATTTATGTTTTTTTAAGTTTGAATAACTTCCGTTTGAAATCTTTATAAAGTCTATTTTTTAATTGAAAATAATTTAACTTTTTTATTTTCCTAAAGTGAAAATATGCCCAACAGCTGGGAGTTCGAAAAAATAGAAGGTGGGATTACTAAGAGTGGTGCTGACGAAATTGTCGGTAAAGGTAATATATACATGTGTGTGATAACTAGTATTCAGTAGCCCCCTCTAGGGGAAGCTACACCAACTTAATCAATATAAAAGTTTACAGGGTGGCATGACCTTATGACTCAACCGATCATAAGGAGATCACCACATGAAACGCTTACCTGAAAACACCAATCTAAAACTGCTCCAAGAAGAGCTATACAAGGGCCTAAAGGTAAACCATAACCACGGATACCTAATTGAAAATTATCTAGACAGGATTTACGAGTGCGTAACAGCCTCGCTGAACCGATACCCTCGCACATTGATGATTAGGTTCGACCTAAGACAGTTTAACTGCCCTTGGGGTGACAGTGACACGCTCATTTCAAAGTTCTTCAAGGCGTTGAATGATGAAATCCGATGGGATCAGGAAAATAAACGGAGACAAGGCAAGCGTGTGCACCCTTGCGAACTTCGTTACTGTTGGGTCAAAGAGCAACCCGATGTTAATCGACCTCCCCACTACCACGTAGCTATCTTCCTGAACAAAGACGCTTATCATAAGCTAGGAAGCTTTAACGCTGCTTCCGAGACAATGAGACTTCGTATTGAAATGTCCTGGGCAAGAGCTCTCGAGTGCGACATATTCGATATCAGAGGCTTGGTTGAGTTTCCCAAAAATGCGATATACGAGCTCAACCGTAATTCGCCGAACTACTTTAATCAGTTTGGTAAGGCGTTCTACCGTCTTAGTTACTTTGCCAAAGCAGCGACAAAGTTATACCGCGATGGAACTCGTTGGTTTGGTTGTAGTAGTAAGTGAAGCGTCATATACGGGAGTTCTGCGGAACTCCCAGCCTATATCTATGTCCTAATTAAAGCGTTTTACACTAAAGCTCGATAAAGTGGTATCGCTTCCAAAATCGTGCCAAAATTATTAGGGACTCAAGTTAAGGAGTTGGAGTAATGGAACTAAAAAAAATTGAAAATGAAGCGATGCACCTATCGGCAGAAGATAGAGCGCACCTCATTCAAAAGCTCGTAGAAAGTATCGACTCCCCTTCGGCTGATGAACTCAAGGCTGAATGGCTTTCAGTTGCTGAGGATCGGGCCGCACAATTAGATTCCGGCGCAGTAGACCCTGTTCCAAGCGATGTTGTATTGAAAAAAGCGCAAGCTCTGATTAAATGAGCTATACATTTCACCCTGCAGCAGAATCAGAGTTTCTCGAATCAGTCGGTTACTATGAGTCAAAGGTTCAGGGACTTGGGCAAGCGCTTATAAGTGAGTTTACAGCTCTGGTTAACTTGATTATCGACAACCCTAACGCTTGGCAAGTTGAAGCAAAAGCTGGTATCCGAAAGGCTCCTCTACACCGTTTCCCTTTATCGATAATTTATCGACAATCCGTCGGCAGTATCGAAGTTCTTGCTATCGCACATCACAATCGACGCCCTCAGTACTGGCTTGGTCGTTCACTCTAGTAATTAGAATGAGGCAGAGAGAACTCTCTCCACCTCCCGGCTTCATCAGACGGTTATTGCGCAGCTCTAGATGAAAAGCTTTGATTAAACAGCCGTACATCGACCTCTTCCAAAGCCGCTCTAACGCTCTCAACAACGTCAGGTTCAATCGATAGTCCACTGGCATACACATCTTTGTCGAACGTTAAAACAGCCCCGTACGCTTTCGCTGTGGACGCTGCCCGTTTAATGTCTTCACTATCAACCGTAGAGTCATCCCTGATGTGGTGACGGATTTGGTAGGACGTGATGACATAGCCCCGCTCATCGAGCAGAAGCAGACCAAGCGCGCTTGCTGACATAGCGTTAGGAAAGTTTGACTCTGACCGTAAGCATCCAGCATTTCGCTGGCGCTCTCGCAGTTGCGGTAAAAGCGCTAATGCTGTTATTGCCGCCTTAATTCCCAGCACTACCCACTTTCTCGATGCCGGTGTTTTGAATATTGCCGTCATAAAGGGTTACTCCAATATTTGGTTACAAGTGAACTAGCGCTAGAGAAGGCCGCGCTCAGAGAATGACACGCACTCTTTGCCGACGACGATGTGGTCTTTCACCTCAACATCGATAACAGCCAAGGCTTTTTGCAGGCGCTCAGTCAGGCGGATATCCGCATTGGAAGGCTCAGGCTCTCCTGAAGGATGGTTGTGTGACAGCACGAGTGAAGACGCTTTGGTTTCCAGTGCGGCACGAACCACTTCCCGTGGGTAAACACTGGCCGCGTTAATGGTGCCGTAGAACAGCTCCCGGTATTCAATGAAATGCCCCTTTTCATCCAGAAAAATGATGCTGAATACTTCACGCTCGTAATGCGCCAGCTTATACGTCAGGAAGTCCTTAATGACGTTCGGGTTGTAAGGCGCTTGGCCTCGTAAGTGACGCTCTTCCAGGATTTGGCTGGCGCGATGAAAAACGTCTCTCGCAGCTTCATTATTGGCTGATGAGTAACAGCCTTTATCAAGTGTGTGCATTGTTAACCTCCTAGTTTGGTAAATGCACAGCAGTGATATAGGTCTGAAATCTGATGGGCTCTTAACTATCACAATAAAACATTACGGCTCCGACCGATGCTTTGAGAAGAAGCGCGATCAATCAACATAAATTTGGAGTCATCATGTACAACCCTTTTACCTTTGACGCAAAGCATATCGAACTCATTCACAATCACTTTCACGACGACCCTTACTACATTCAACGAGACGCGTTGGAGTCCGCAGTAAACCAAGCAACTAGAAAAATTTGGAATAACCCGACATACGGCGCTTTTGAAGCGGCAGGCGTTTACGCGTGCCAGCTCATTCGCTCAAACGCTTTTGGTACACAAAGCGGTGATACGGCTTTGGTCTGCGCCCTGCTTTTCCTTCGGCTCTACGGTCACGGTTTTGTCTGTACACAGCAGTATCTTTACAATTTTGTCGAGCGACACGCAGACCATGAAACTATGGCTATCTGCCTTTACGGTGCATATAGCGGAGCTGACAGTTACGTTGAGTCTCTCCACATTCAGCGTCCTCATGTTGCTATGGATATTGCTGAGATAACGCTCGATGAAGACATGGCGGTATCACTTACCGCTGATATTAAAATGGCTTATGACGTGAACGGAGAGTACGGCGAGCGACAAAAAATAAAGAAACCCTGGTTGGGGGGTCGTAGAAAACGTTGGGTTAGATTAGCTGATTTATAGTAGTTTGAATCGATAGACAGCTGCGCTCAATGAGCGCAGCAAAACTGATACTACTTTAAGTTTGCAGGCTCCATGAATATCCGGTCAACAAGTTCAAAAGATACCGGGTCATAATCCAGAAGCTCCTCTGAACCATTCACTCCGACATGGTTAAACGAATCAACGGAGACGTTAGCGTTGAAGTAACTTTGTGCGATTTCCGCAAAGAATTCATCGGCATTAGTCAAAGCGAAAGAATCTTCGCCATTCGCTCGAATCCACAGATCGTTGCCCGACTTAACTTGATCAAAGCGAGCTCGAATTTCATTGTTCAACTCGTTGGAAATACCAACATTCATAATGGTGTGGGCTAGTTCATGAACGCAAGTATTTTCACCATCGGCTTGGCCTCGTTTAAATACGTCATGCGTCGCACTTAAAGTCAAAGCACTGCAGCCAGTAACCGGGTTACCAGGTGTACCACCTAGGCCACCCTTGGCACTTTCACATTGAGGTTGCCCCTCAAGCCACGAGAAGTAAGGTAGATCACAGACCCCCTCATCTGGACCAAAGACACCGATGATTGCGCCGCTGTCTTGCATTTGTTCAAGCACCAAGGAATTGTATTCAAGCATCGTTTTTTGTAGTTCTGCCGCCTGGCATAGGTTATGCCAAGGAACATTCTCACTACCGGTAGCGACTAGCCCGCCCCGGACACAGTTGCGCTCCATTAGAGGTGATGCTGGCGTATAGTCAAGAACAACATCATCAGCACTGTAACAATCTAGGCATTCATCAAATGCTATATCGATTGAACAATCACTGACGACATCCTTAACGTAAATATCATCACCAACAACCTCTAGCTCACAACTATCTGATGCAACAGACTTTGTTACCATCTTAGTTCCAGGAGTCACTGTAAACTTGAAGCCTTGACCTGATGAAACTTCCCTTTCAGTGGTAGATACGTCGCCACTTCCTGTAGCCTGGATTTTTACTGTCGAGCTACCAGCTTGTGAGCCCGTTGAATCATTAGGTGAGTCACTACCACCGCCCCCGCCACATGCTGCGACAGCAATAGTAGAAGCTAAAGCGATACTGAGTTTAATCGTGTTTTTCATGAAACATCCTCTGTAGTTTGAAAGTCCTAATTCATTTCCAACCCTACATTACACAACTATAGAGATAGGTAAAAGCCTGAAAATTCATTCGGTTAAATGAGTCCTAGCTCAGCAAGCGAGACGACCTCATCAGTTACCAACATACAGTCCAGCAACGATACGTCGATGAGGTTCAAAGCTGACTTTAGCGATGACAACTCATGCTCTTTATCAGAGTGGCGAAGCTCCTTCGAAGGCGAGAAATAACTGACAATAACCGCAGCCGCGTTGGCCTTCAGTACTTCCCGATAAACCCTTGAAGCAGGCAGCGCTTCGCCCTCTTCAAACTCAACGTTGTCTATGAGTCGATGTTGACTATCGAGTAGCAGTAAACCTGCAATTTCCTTTGAGCTCTGCTGATAGTTTCCCTGGACGAATTCTTTAACCATTGAAGGCTCGGTAAAGCCTTCTCCGTGTTTAAATCGTGACTGGATTAGGAAGTGCGCTGTGTTCAACAACTTTCGCTCTGAGTTTGACTCAGCGCTCTTATCATTTTGTATTTGCTTGTGCATATCGATTCCTTAAGTATTAATGTATCAATGCACAGCGGTAATATAGGTCTCAAATACTCAGGGTTGGTTGTTTATAATTATTCGTTACAGCTCGCACTAATCCTTTGAAAGAAAGCAAACAGAGGAAATCATCATGAGATTTTTAAGAATAAACGAAGTGAGAGAACGCATAGGGCTTGGCAGAACGTCAATCTATAAAATGGTTAATGAGGGCACCTTCCCTAAGCCGGTTCGAGTATTAGGGAAAAAGGTAGCCTGGGTAGACTCAGAAGTCGATGAATGGATGTTAGAGCGTATAGCCGAGCAACGTAGCGATACCATATCAGAAATTAACTGCTAATTTATTTCCCAGACGGCGGCTTTCAAGCCGCCTTTTATTTTTTCTCTCGCTAACATCCGCACTTAAAAAGGCTTGCAAAGAGCGCTACAGGTTTATGTGTAATCTAAAAAATTACAGCCCTACATCATCCTCTGACACTAAGAGGAGAAACACTATGAAACTAATGAAAGTTAAAGAAGTAATGCACGCTACCAGCCTGGCCCGCCCTACTATCTATAAGTACATGGCTAAAGGACAATTCCCGAAACCGGTATCTTTAGGTGGCCGAGCCGTAGCTTGGGTAGCAGATGAAATTGATGATTGGATTATGCAGTGTATTGCGGAGCGTGATGCGGAAAGTGACGGAGAAGCCGAATAAAAGCAAAAGAAGAAGCCTAATCGGCTTCTTCTTTATTTAGCATGAAGACACACCGTTATTTTTTTGATGGAGGGTTGTTACCACGACCTTTACCACTTGGGTTTCCAGTCTTACTCGGTCCATTTTTAAGTCCCATAATAATCTCCTTTTCAGTTAGTTTTAGTTAGCCAGTTAATAGGTTGAAACTGACTGTTTACACGGACCAAACTTTAGTTTTGCTCCGTACTTTGGGTTGGATATACAGCTTATCGACTTATCTTTACTACGTATTTCCGTCGTGATTTTTGTCGCGAACTTAGGAGGGATTGCGGCTTCAACTACGCCGCCACCAGGCCCAAAGTTTGCGCGATTAAAAAGGGCTACATTCCAGCCCAATTCTTTTTTGTCTACTGAGATGGCGATTCCCCCTTCCTCGCCATTTACGTCCGTTATGTCGTTACCCTGCAACCACTCATTCAAAGTTGCTTGAAAGTCTTCTGCATTTAAGAAGTGCTGCTCACCAACATAACTTTCAAAGTCGTTAGGCTTAAACTTATGGAACACAACTAGCCAACCTGGTTTATGGCAGTAACTAAACTGTTTTATACCGTTAAGAATTACGTTATCCGTGACACCCAAGCGTAAGCGCTCGACTGCTAACTCAAGTTGAAGCTCTGCGGAATCATTCGATTCAATGTAGGTAATTCCGGTATCATCGGGGTATCCGGCTTTAACGGTCCAGTAGTTTTTGATGCCACTTTCAAGTTGGCGCAGCTCGATACGAAGTGACGTTGCTTTAAAATCTATCGAAAGCTCCAGATCACTTTGATCAAGTTTGTAACTCAATATCCCGGCTGCGGCAATGACACCATCTATAAACTCAGAGAGAGACGCATGAATGTTTATTGCTGCAGGATTTGTTAAGCTTGCATTCCGAGTGCTTAACCAACAAACATCATTTTGATTGAGCAAGTCTTCGGGTTCGCAATCCAAAGCTTTAGCTATAGCCTTAACACTTTGAGCTCTGATTGGCTCACCCTTCTTAGCACGGATCAAAGTGCGTTCACTAAAATTACCCTCGTGACATATCGCCGAGTGGTATTGCCCTTTTAACTTTACATTTAGCGCCTTGCTTATGTCGTATGACTTGTTGTCTGACAACTTCATTTTCTAGTCCTTTAGTTTGTTTTATTAAGTGAAGGTCAGCTTATTCGATGGCATTAACGATAGAAAGCACTTAAAGGTGACAGTGAACTGACAGTCGTTAAAACGGTAGTCAAGATACTGCGCTGCTGCGACCCAAACTGTCGCACCCGCCGATTATCCTGCTAGCAGTGACATCACATTTATCCGTGGCATAATGACCACAACTTAAGGACGATATAACAATCAACAGGGTGTGCTGTGAATACTGAAAACTACTCTCAAACCGCTTCTTTTATCTGGTCGGTAGCAGACCTACTGCGCGGACATTTCAGACAGTCTCAGTATGGGCGAGTCATATTGCCCTTTACTCTATTACGCCGCTTAGAGTGCGTTTTAGCGCCCCATAAGCAAAAAGTGTTAGAAGCTGCACAACAACATCAGAACAAACCAGATTCAGTTCGCGAGCAATTGCTTCTTAGAGAGTCCGGCCATCAGTTTTTTAATGCCTCATCTTTATCGTTGGCTACATTGTCAGATACTCAAACTGCAGATGACCTGCTCTCTTACGTACAGTCGTTTAGCCAGTCAGCTCGAGAAATATTTGATCACTTTAACTTTGAAGAGTTTGTACTAAAACTGGCGGAGGCAAACCTACTTTATCAGGTCACTCAGTTATTTGGTTCGAAGATAGACTTATCGGCCGACAAGATTTCTAACTATGGCATGGGGCTTATCTTTGAAGAGCTAATCCGCAAATTCGCTGAAAGCTCTAATGATACTGCCGGTGAACATTTTACTCCACGAGACTGTGTACACGCAGCTACTTCATTATTGATGACCGGTCAGGAAGAAGTGCTATCGCCCAATAGCATCATTACCATTTACGACCCAACAGCCGGTACAGGTGGATTTTTATCTGAGTCTGAAGAGTACATTCACTCCATCAGCAATAAGGTTACTGTTAACCTGTTTGGCCAAGAGCTCAACTCAGAGTCCTACGCCATTTGCATGGCCGATATGATGATTAAAGGCCAACAAGTTGAGAACATTAAACTCGGTAACACGCTTTCAAACGATCAGCTGGCGCACGAGAGGTTTAAATACATGCTGGCAAACCCACCCTTTGGGGTCGATTGGAAAGCCTCACAGCGTGTCGTTAATGATGAGCACAAGGTCAAGGGCTTCGAAGGCCGCTTCGGCCCAGGCTTACCGCGTGTATCCGACGGTTCACTGCTTTTTTTGTTGCACCTGGTCAGCAAGATGCGTGACAAACGCGAAGGCGGCTCTCGTATCGGTATTGTCTTAAACGGCAGTCCGTTGTTTACCGGTTCTGCAGGTAGTGGCGAGTCTGAGATCCGTCGTTACCTGCTGCAAAACGATTTAGTCGAAGCTATCGTTGCCCTGCCTACCGATATGTTCTTTAACACCGGTATCAGTACTTATATCTGGATCTTGTCCAACGACAAGAAGCCCGAGCGTAAAGGTAAGCTCCAACTGATTGACGGCAGTGAAGCCTTTGCCAAAATGCGTAAGTCGCTGGGTAGCAAACGCAAATACCTGACCGAAGAGAACATCAACGAGCTAGTGCGTTTATACGGTGCCATGGAAGAAACCAAAAACAGCAAGGTATTCCCGAATGAAGCTTTTGGTTATCGCCGTATCACCATCGAACGCCCACTACGGCTGAATTTCCAGGCAAGTGAAGAACGTGTTGCTCGGTTAGATGACGAAAAGGCACTGCAAAAGCTGAAAGCCAATGACTATAACCAGCTCAAACAGGCGATCCAGCAAATAGACGCTAACACGCTGTTCACGAACCGTGATGACTTTACTAAAGCGCTGAACGCCCAATTTAAAGCAGGTGATATAAAACTAGCCGCCGCACAATTAAAAGCAGTGCTTAACGCCTTGAGCGAGCGCGACAGTGACGCAGACGTTTGCACCGATAAGAAAGGCAACGTTGAGGCAGACTCGGGCTTACGCGACTACGAAAACGTGCCGCTAACCGAAGACATCTACGAGTATTTCGAGCGTGAAGTAAAACCGCATGTCCCCGATGCATGGATAGACGAAAGCAAGCGAGACGAACAAGATGGCAAAGTCGGTATCGTTGGATTTGAAATTCCATTCAACCGTCATTTCTATGTATTCGAACCTCCTCGCCCGCTCAAAGAAATTGACGCAGACCTCAAACAATGCACGGATAAAATTAAGCAGATGATTGAGGAGTTGTCGGCGTGAGACCATATAGTCAAATGAAAAATACTCCATTAGCGTGGATTGGAGATATTCCTTCTCATTGGAAGTTGACGAAAACCAAGAGGCTCTTCAAAATTATTTCCGGCTCTACACCATCCTCGTCAGTAGACGGCTACTGGAATGGTGATATTAATTGGATAACACCCGCTGACTTGAGCCAATTAAATAATCGTTATATCGAGTTTTCTGCACGCCGAATAACTAAATCGGGACTCGATTCCTGCGGCGCTGAAATTGTGCCGCAGGGTTCAATTATATTGTCGACAAGAGCCCCAATCGGAAGTTTGGCTATCACTTTAAAGAGAATGTGTACGAATCAAGGTTGTAAAGCTTTAGTTCCAGAGAGAGCTAATGCGGCTTATGCCTACTACTTCCTTAGTATAACCACAGAACAATTAAACCTTCGGGGCAAAGGAACTACTTTCTTAGAGCTGTCGACAGATGAGCTTAAGTCTTTCCCATTCCCAGCTCCTCCGTTTGATGAACAACAAAAAATAGCCCAGTTCCTCGACTACGAAACGGCAAAAATTGATGCGCTGATTGACGAGCAAAAGCGGTTGATTGAGTTGCTTAAAGAAAAGCGTCAGGCGGTTATCAGTCACGCGGTTACTAAAGGCTTTAACCCAGACGCACCAATGAAAAATTCTGGTGTTGAGTGGCTTGGAGAAGTGCCTGAGCATTGGAAAGTTGCTAGTTTAAAGGTATTTATAAGGTTGGTAGAATCAGGTACAAGCGTTAACGCAGCAGATACTCCAGCCTCCGAAGGCGAGCTCGGGGTATTAAAAACTAGCGCGGTTTATGGGGACGAACTCGACGTAAACCAAAATAAAACCGTAGTAAAGGAAGAAGAAAGCCGTGTGTCATGTCAACTGAAGTCTAACAGGCTAATTGTATCCAGGATGAATACTCCCGACCTCGTCGGCGCTACTGGCTTCAGTTCAACAACCCCAGGCAATTTATTTCTTCCTGATCGCCTCTGGCAAGTTACGCTTGAAAATGTGGAGGCTCAATTTGTTTTCATGTTTACGCTATCAAAAAGCTACAGAAGTCAGATTAAATTAGTTTGTGCTGGTGCGAGCTCTAGCATGCAAAACATAGCTCAAGAAGACTTTAAGAATGTGAAGATTGCAGTCCCCCCATTGGATGAACAAAAAGCAATCGTCGAGGAATGGCAAAGGTTTAAATCAAACTCAAACCAGCTAACGGAACAAGCCGAAAAAGCGGTTAAACTTTTACAAGAACGCCGCTCTGCCCTAATCTCAGCTGCCGTTACCGGCAAAATTGATGTGCGTGACTGGCAACCGCCTGCAGGTTCAGATACAGTGAATTCAAACGCGTCAGTGCAAACGGAGAGGCATTATGGCTGACAGCAAAGAGCGTCAGTTTCAGACGGACATACTGAATAGCCTGGAAAAAGACGGCTGGTTAATTGGCTCGGCGGCCAATTACGATAAAGTCAACGCGGTATATACCGAAGACTTAATCGGCTTTGTGAAAGACGCCTACCCTGACCGTTGGGAGCGCTTTTGCAAGTCCAATCCGGGTGACCCGGAAAAGCTGTTAGTTCATGCAGCAGTTAAAGGCATGACCCGCGACGGTGCACTTCATTTATTGCGTCACGGTTTTAAAGCCATTGGCGGTACGATTAAAGTCTGTGCCTTTCGTCCTGACCATGGCATGAACCCCGACACCGAACGTCGCTATCAAGCGAATCGCTTGCGTGTCGTTGAGGAAGTGTCCTACTCACCTCATGCCCGCGAAGGCGACTATAACCCACGCATCGATTTGGTATTTTTTGTCAACGGCATTCCAACGGCCACCATGGAGCTTAAAAGCGAGTTTAAGCAGACCGTTGAGCATGCCAAACGCCAGTATAAGTTCGATCGTCCGGTTAAAGATCCGGTTACCCGCAAACCAGAGCCATTGCTAACTTTTAAGCGCGGTGCTTTGGTTCATTTTGCGGTCAGTCAGGACGAAGTGGCCATGACCACCAAGTTAGCCGGTAAAGACACGTTCTTCCTGCCGTTTAACTTAGGTAAAGAAGACGGCGCTGCCGGTAACCCGCAAGCGGCGGCTGAAGACAGCTACGCCACGAGTTACCTGTGGGAGCGATTGTTTAACAAAGACGCCTGGCTAAAAGTCATTGGTCGCTTTATGCATCTCGAAGTTGAAGAGAAAGAAAACTTCGACGGACGCACGCAGAAAAAAGAAACACTGATATTTCCCCGCTACCATCAGTGGAATGTGGTGAATCAGCTTATCGATACCACACGTCGTGAAGGCCCCGGGAGCAAGTACCTTATTCAACACAGTGCTGGCTCGGGTAAATCAAACTCTATTGCCTGGACCGCTCATCAGTTGTCGTCGTTGTACGCTGACGATGGCTCTAAGCTGTTTAATTCCATTGTGGTGGTAACAGACCGCACAGTTCTCGATTCACAATTGCAGAACACCATTCGGCAGTTTGAGCATGCCGATGGCGTGGTACGCGCTATTACCCGAGATGTCGGCAACAAGAGTAAGTCGGAGCAGTTGGCCGAAGCGCTGCAAGAACAGGTACGGATTATCGTCGTGACTATTCAGACCTTTCCGGCACTGTACGATGCCATTGATAAGTACCCTGCTCTGCAAGCCGGTAACTATGCGATTATTGCGGACGAAGCCCATTCATCGCAGACCGGCGCGTCAGCCAGTAAGTTAAAAGCATTGTTAGGGACTGACCGCCCGGCAGGTGAGGACGTTAGTGCCGAAGAGCTATTGGATGCAGCTGTTCAAGCGCGTATGCCGAATGAACGTATTAGCTACTACGCCTTTACCGCAACACCGAAAGGTAAAACGCTGGAGCTCTTTGGTCGCCCTGATGACCCGCATTCACCCATAAGCGATGATAATAAACCAAAGCCGTTTCATGTGTATTCCATGCGTCAGGCGATCGAAGAAGGCTTCATCCTCGATGTACTGAAGAACTACACCACTTATGCCACCGCCTGGAAGATTGCTCACCCGGAGGGTGAAGACAAAGAAGTAGACAGTAAAAAAGCGCGTATTAAGTTGGCCAAGTGGGTTCGGTTGCACCCGTACAACATTAACCAACGCGTTGAAATCATCGTTGAGCATTTTCGGGAGAACGTTCGTCACTTGCTAAACGGCCAGGCTAAGGCCATGGTTGTTACCGCCAGCCGTCAGGAAGCGGTGCGTTATCAATTAGCCATGACCAGTTACATTGTCGAGAAAGGCTATCAGGACGTGCATGCATTGGTCGCCTTCTCCGGTGAAGTTCCAGCGGATGACTACATTACCGAAAGCGTGACCGAGTACGATAAAAAATTAAACCCAGGCTTAAATGGCCGTAAACACGATAAAGCGCTCGACTCCGACGACTTTAACGTAATGATTGTCGCCAATAAGTACCAAACCGGCTTTGACCAGCCGAAGCTGTGTGCCATGTACGTGGACAAAAAATTACAAGGCGTTGAGTGCGTGCAGACGTTGTCGCGCTTAAACCGGACCTTCCCGGGTAAAGACCAGACCTTCGTTCTCGACTTCTTTAACAGCGAAGAAGACATACTGGAGTCGTTTAAGCCCTACTACACGACCGCTGAGCTTGATTCGGTGACCGACCCGCACATTCTGTTCGACATTATGAGTAAGCTCGACGAAGAACACATTTACGAGTGGTCGGAGGTAGAGAAGTTTGCAGAGGCGTTTTATGACCCGAATGCCCCGGCGTCTAAGCTTGGGTATTACTGTAAGCCTGCCAAAGAGCGTTTCATGGCACGGTACAACCATGCCGTTGATACGTTGAAGCAAGCTAAGGATATGCTAAACCAGGCCCGAATTTCAGGCGATAAGGTCAGCATCAATAAAGCAGAAGATTCAGTCAAAACAGCCGGTGAAATGGTTGACCAGCTTGACCTGTTTAAGAAGAACCTAAACAGCTATGTGCGGATGTACGAGTTCTTGTCGCAGATAACGCCGTACAACGATCATGAGCTTGAATCACTGTGCGTGTATGCCAAACACCTATTACCACTGCTACGTGTGGAGCGATTGGATGACGAAGACGATGTCGACGTCTCAGGTTTAACCCTGACCCACTATCGCACCACCAAAAAAGCTGAAAAAGAATTGAAGCTGGGTGAAGAAGACGGTGGCTACCTAAGCTCAGTTAAAGCCGTTGGCAGCGGTAAACCACATGACCCTGAAAAGAAAAAGCTACAGGAGATCATCGATGCATTGAATGACTTGTTCGGCGCAGAAGTTGGTGACGAGCACAAGCTGCGCTATGCCGAAGGTATCGCAGGACGCCTGCGTGAAGACGACGAAATAATGGCCCAGGTCAACAAGCACTCAGAAAAAGAAGTGATGCATGGCCTACTCCCCCAGCGCTTATTAGACCGAGTTGTTGATTCGATGGATGACCATGAAAAGCTATCGATGGAAGTGCTGGAGAACCCAGCTGTGAGGGATGGATTTGCTCGGTTGATCTTGAAGATGTTGGTTCAGCAAACAAACGCGGATTTATAACTTCCTTATGCGTGAAAGAATATCTGAAGATAATCAACAAACTTCTTCGCAAACCGGCAAACTAAATGGGTACAAGTGGCTACTTTGGATTTTTGGAAGTATGGCGGCTGTGGGCTGTTTGACCGCTCTATTACTTTTTATCTTTCGCTCCCAACAGTTTGGCTGGATAATTTCACAAGCTCCTTCCGATTACATCGACTTTGGTATATTTATCGGCTCTATTTTTACCCCTCTCGTAGCCACAGCCTCTTTATTATTATTTTGGAAGACGCTGCGAGTGCAGATGAAAGAGCTGTCTATTTCATCTGAAAGTCTTGCTTCTACAGCAACCACAACTAAACGGCTGTTGGAACAGGAGAGTCGACTTTTTGAATTAAAACAACTAAGCAATGTTATTGCTGAAAACGGCAGTATCATTGCGTCTATCGGTGTGGAACGTTTTTGTGTCAACAACGAAAAGTACCACCCAATGCATGAATATGGCGGTGTGGAAGTCTCATTTGAGAAACTCGTAACGGAGCTTGATAAAAGCAATCTTTTAGATGTTCTCACAGTTGATCGACAGAAGTTGAACGAACATTTAGACACACTAATAATGGTGAGTAGTTACTTATTAAAGTATGCGAAATATGGTGGTGATTTGACACACTACAGACAGAACTGCAGACAGATCCTTGATTTAACCAGACCTTTTTTTCAATCTGAAGATCTTTTTGTTAGTTTGTTCAAAAAACATAATCTAGCCGATAAAGCTCTAACCTTGAGCAAGTTAAATGAAGCGCTTACTGACTACACTATCAAAACCGAGGTCGCCCTAAGCGAAATACTTAACAAAAAATAAGGGACCGAAGTCCCTATAGCTCGAGCTCTACAAAGTCGCGATCGACATCCTCCTGAGTAATTCCAATGTAACGCAGCGTCACAGCCTCGGAGCTATGACGTAACATCTTCATAACCCTGGCAATGTCATTGGTGTTTTTGTAGAGATGATAGCCCCTGGTTTTACGCATCGAGTGCGTTCCCAAGTCGATACCAACCTCCTCGCCTATTGCCGCAAATGCTCTGGATACATAGCGCCGATTCAGTGGCTTAGCCGGTGTGTTTTTGGACCGTTGGTTACGATAAGACTGAAAGAGATAAATGTGGTCAGGATGTTCAGTGCGAATACGAGCGATGACCGCCCTCGCCTTTTCATTGAGTTTAATTGTCGCTAGCTTGGACGTTTTGCCTTCGACCAGCAACAATCGGTCGTGCTCGATATTTTCAAACTTGATGGATAGTAAATCTGAGATCCGCAACGCCAGGTTCAGCCCAACATCCCAAACGTCAGCAATTTGCTGCCCGTAAGTTCGTCTGAGAAGGTAGCTGATTAGCTTTACGGTATCCAGATCTTTAACCGCTTGTACCTCGGCCATAATCTAGTTCCTTTTTTGCTGTAAAACGTGATTTTGAGTACCTAAGGGGGTATAAAGGGGTAAATAACCCGTTTTTATGGGGTTTGCTTGTTCCCATTTCGTTATTTTGGGAACAAGGTTAGAGAAGTTCTTCACCAACATAATGTATATTTAAAAAGTTGTCGTTTAGGTGTCGACTCTTACGAGCTGTTCATGCGAAAGTAAGGCGATATAAACACTAATCTAGAACTATATGCCGACTCGGTTGGGAAAACTCCAAAGCTTCCGCGTAGAAGCCGACTTGTCTCATTCGCTTGGAATAAAGAAGTTTTACTGTCAGGGAAAGATTGAAGCGTCATGGCTATTAACTGGAATGAATTTAGAAATAATATAAAGTTTTTAGTAGCCTTATATAGACCTTCATTGGCTAAAGCATTAAGTGTCCCTCTTTTGCTCACGGGTCTAGCTATCCTCAACCCTCCGCTTTGGATTGAATTAATTAATTGGTTCATAAGTCAGCAGGAACTCTTCCCTGAGTTCTCACAACCAATTTCTAAATCAAATGAGCCATACGGTTGGGTTTTCATTGCGTTGAGCATTTTTATTTATTTAGTTGACGTGTACCGTCAAATAGAAGCGATGCGCCTTGATAGTGATAATAATTTACTCGATAGAGTTGAAAACTACCCTGAGGAAACTGCCGCTCTTGTCGCCGAAAAGCTCCAAAACACAGGTTTTACCGGCCAACATCTGCAGAACGAGAAAATAGAAGCGCTTGTTCGCGAAATTACTTTATTACGGTTTTTTGGCTCTTATCCCAAGGAGAGTAAATCGATTGCTTTAGCGGAGAGTATTTTAAATGGAGAACTTTCCGGAGGGTCCTCCGAAGTGAAAGCTCAGGCGCTGGCCCAATTAGCAAGATACTTGTCTGTGAGTGAAAAAATAGAGTACGCGCAAAAGTGTCTACTCACCTCTAAAAAACTTTGTCAGACCCCTGAAGCGAAAATAGCTGAGGCATTTATTTCGGCAATCGGTTCAAAAAATGTGAAGTCGGCTGTCAATTTGATTAGTGATAACACCGCACCAAGTTATTCAGCTTTATTTATGATTAAAAGGTCGATTGAAGGAAACGGAGCTGCGTTGGACTGGTTAGGCAGAGCGAACCTTACGCCTAAGGACTTAGACAATGACGGAGTCGTAGCTCTAGTTTCGACGCTCTTGTCGGAACATCAGTGGGAAAAGGCATTAAATATTACTGAGAATTTAGATGACAAGACCTTAACTATGTCACCAGCTCTTACGCAACTCTCTGCATTTTCGTTTTTAATAAATGCAATTCAAGCTGTTGAGCTTCGTCGAAGTGTAATGAACTCTGTCCCCTTTGCAGCAGACAAGTTTCCACTCGCTGATGACTTAAGATCGATAGAACTTAGAAAACGCTCTACTGAAATGTTTAAACTTTGCTCTGCAACGGTAAAAGAGCTAGGAAATGAGGAAGTCGCGAAGGTCTCAGATAGTTATGCGATGTGGCTAGAGCTTAGAGACAATGATACTCATCAAAAAGCAAAAGTAGAACTGCAAAAACACTTTACTAATTATACGCAATATACCCTTGAATACTTGCCATTGGCTATTGCGTTTGGGATTGACATTGACCTCGAGTCAATTGAGAAAGAAGTAAACAAGCAAACAGCATTAAGCAACGATAATGATACAACTCTTGGTTTAGCCAGATTTGTTTTGGCACAGACGAAAAATTCATTTCCCGAAACGTTAGAGTACCTATCAAGGCACCGAAAACAAATTGAAGGAGCTGTTAATCCTACAGCCATAAGCATGCTTGAAATAGAGGCATTGGCTAGATCAGGTTTAGTAGAAGACGCGAAGACGTTATTACAAAAAATGGAGGCTTCTGGAGCGCCTGATGCTGAAGCCACTAAGCTTAAAAATATAATTGATTCAGTCAAAGGTAAAGACCCTATAGCATTGGCTATAAAGCAATATAGGATTAGCAAATCTACAGGCGACCTATACCATTTAGTTGATTTACTGGAGAAAGAAAAGCTTGGTGACAAGTACTATTCATATTGTAAAGAGCTATTTGACCGAACTGGCCAAGAAGCTGATGCGATAAGACTTTGCAATGCGGCATCTTCTCTGGAAAGGTTTACCGAGCTTCATCAATTTTTGAGTGATAGAATGAGTCTTATCAAGCGAAGCGAAGGCCTACAAGTTCATTGGGCTTGGTCGCTATTTAGGATGGGAAAATTAAATGATGCTAATGAGCAAATCACTTTATTAAAACGCTCTAGTTCACAGCAAGCTGACCTCGTCCCCCTTCAAATCAATTTGTCTATATTTAGCGGTGACTGGGAGTCTCTTAGCATTTTTGTAGAGGAAATCTGGAGAACTAAAAATGAACTGAGCGCCAGTAATCTTCTCCAGGCAGTCCATTTAGCCAAAGCAGTTTCCCCCGGAAGAGCAAAACAAATACTAGAGTTCTGCGCAGAACAATATCCGGAAGACCCTCAAGTACTAGCGTCATCTTACTTCACAGCAACTCAATTGGGTTGGGACGAACGCCAAGGAACATCTGAATGGCTTAATAAAGCGATAACTCTCTCTGATGATGAAGGCCCATTGCACCGAGCTTCTTTAGAAGACTTAAGAGCTATGATGGATGAAGCCAAAGAAAAAAACGAGAGAGTGTACAAGGCCTATTATGATGGTAGTGCTCCCATGTCCACCATAGCCGAGCTGCTGAATAGAACTATGTTTGACTTCTACCTTATTCAACCCCTTGAAAACGTAGTGAATAACGATATAAGACGAAAAAGCTTAATTCCAATATTTAGTGGTGCAAGACTTGAGCAAATTACTGGTGTTGAGACGATTGCTATTGATGCGTCGAGTGCATTGGTTGCAGAAAACTTGGGTCTACTTCCTGTTATATTCAATTGTTTTGAGAAAATTGTAATACCTCACTCATTTATGCATTGGTTATTTGAGGAAAAGCAAAAGGTTGCCTTTCACCAGCCTAGTCAAATTGAGAAAGCAAAGTACTTTGAACGCTTGGTTTCTGATGGGAAGATTTCAATATTTCCCCCTAAAAAAATCGATAACCCAGAGCTTGCAACGGATGTAGGTGATGAGCTAGCCTCGATGCTCGAAAGAACACTTTCGAATCTTGCTAATGAGTCACCTACGTTAGTAGTGCGTCCCTGCCCTGTCTATAAGGTTGGTAGGGCATTTGATGAAGTGGAAGCGGACCTTACTACTTTTCACCACTGTTTAGTGTCATGTTCACAGCTGATAAAAAGTCTTAAGAACATGGCTGTAATAACAGAAGCTCAGTGTCTTAAAGCTCTACACTATTTAAATCAACACGAAAAAGAGTGGCCTTCAGAGCCAGAGATAGCAAAAGGAACAAAATTATTTCTTGATTCATTATCAGTTGCTTACTTGATGGCTGTTAATGTGCTCGATAAGCTAAGCGATGCCGGATTAGAAGTTTATGTAAGTAAAGGCGAAAGAGATAGGTATAAATCACTAGTTAACTACGATGCAACCATCAAGAAGGCTGGTTTAAAAATAGAGAATATAAGAAATCAATTTTCCAATGGTTTATCCTCTGGAAAAGTCACCCTTGCTAGTATGCCTCTCAGTAGACAAAGAGTATCCTCTCTCGACAAACGAAGCCCCAGGCTTACAGAAGATTTTTTTGAAGCAATTAAAATATGTGACGCGGCTTTAATTGATGACCGTTTTATTAATCGACATCAAAAAATTACTTTTGACGATATAACTGTACCAATTTTCACGTCATTAGACCTACTTGAAACACTTCACGAGAAAGAGCTCATTTCTAATGTGGAAAAGTTTGACCTCAGAAACTCACTTCGGGAGTTAGGATTTGAGTTTGTCGGAATTTCGTATGAAGAACTTGAACACCATCTAAATGATTCTGTTTTGGCAGATGGCCACTTCGAGCCGACAAGACAACTAAGAATATTGAGAGAAAGCCTACTTTTAGTGAGGATCAGTGGCCTGATTAAGCTTCCTAGAGATGCACAGTGGTTAACTAATACCATCGGAACTATTTCAACAGCGATTAAGCAGCAGTGGTCAGCGGATATCCCGGTTGAGTTGAAGCGTGCAAAATCATCCTGGCTTTATGAGCTTATGAGCTATAGAGAGTGGGCTCAAGCACACCAAACACGGGGGAGCGATGGAATGGCCTATATGGGCGAAGTTTTAAGAGCCAGTTCGCTACTAATGGCACCAGAGTCTTTATCCGGTGAACAACGAGATGCTTATAGAAAATGGTTAGATGATTATGTCTTAACTCCGCTAAAGTATTTAGATCCCTTAAGTTTTGAGAATTTAGTTAATTCGATTAAACAACAAGTTAAAAGAGTCTACCAAAGCTCAGACTTAGAGGACGTTTTTGATGACTAGTTCTAGATCAGCACGCGCTTACATAGCTTCAAACCTTATTAAATTGTTCCCTAACATGATAAAGACTGAAATATTATCTGATTCTAAGTTATCGGAAGAGCTAGGACTTAAGACAGATGCCACAATCACCTTCAGTGATAAAGAAGTAGCTTTTTCAAGGGCTTCCTTATTCAAAGCAATTAGGAACGCTTTCAAGAATTCGGAACAAGAATATAGTGTGGAAGATATCAATAACAATATTTGGACTTTACGCAATTACCCCGCGGAATCGCCAATGTTTTCTCTGACTAAAGGAAGTCTACAGTTAATTAATCGCAATTTTTGGCCTCTTGTTGATGATAAGAACTACCGAATGGAGTTATTTGAGTCAGAGGCAAAATATAGAAAGCTTTCAAAAAAGAGCCTGGATAGTTGGATTAAAATTCTCGAAAAGTCGACCATGAGCGATGATGAAGTTTCGGACTTGTTGCTTGACTTAGATTGCTCACCAACTCACAACGAGAATTTATTGCGGCAGGAATTTCAAGGGACGTCAGACATTACTTCTACATTGGTTCCAAGTGATATCCGCTATTATGAGAGGTTTATTGGACAATATCGGGGAGATAAAAATATTGAAGAATATTGCAAAAATTCTCTCAAGCGTCATTTTAGTGGCAGAATAGAAAATAAATTAACTGAGAATGATTTACTGCTTTGTATTCATGGGTCAATATCAGAAACCATCTCTATTGATCTGATAGATGAAGCTTTATACCAATCGTTCGCACAGTACGCTCTTAATACATGCCATCCAATACTTTTAATATCTTGCCTTGAAATTGGACTTTCAAAGTTTTCTGACTCTTCAAGCGAAATTATTAGGAAACTTTTTGATAATATATCTTCTGAAAAAACACTAGAAAACCTCCACATTTTTTGCTCAATGGTAGTTTTTGTTGATGGCGAGTTGGCTAGATTACAAATATTCAGAGGAACTCCCCCATTTTACCGCCGATTAGCTTCGTTTTCTCAGTCATCCTTAATACTTAAGGTAGTTCTGGAAGAGAATGTTACTTTTGACAAAATAGAGCGGTGGGCTGCTCAGGAGCGAGGAGATTACTTTTTCTGCCAGAGCTTTATTGACTTAGTAGAAGAACCAAGGTGGCTACCAAACTATTTAACTGCAGAGCAACTCTTAAATGAGTTGTATGGAAGATTAAGTAACGCATGCCAACAAGCTAATGGATCGGAAGTCGCCGAATATCTTCAAAACGAGCTTAAAGTAAGCTCGAGACTAGACATGCGTTCGTTCTTGCCTGGGCCGTTAGAGGGGGATTCTTCTCCGGCGGCTATGCCGGAGGAGGTTTCTAAGTTGCTAGCTAAGCATATAGGCGGTGAGGCTTCACTCGAGTCATTCGCAGTTTTGATGAATTCAGCTCCCCTCTGGAAAATTGACAATGAGTATCTGGAACGTACAGTTTCACTGCTAGAAAATGCTCAGCATAAGCTTGTAGAAGTAAACGACAAAGACTCCGTTTATCAGGTATTAAATGGATTGGCGCAAGTTTCTTGTATGACAAGGAGTCGGAAACTGGCTTCATCAGTGACCATTTTAAGTCGCCTATATCGAGACTATATTGAGATAGATTCTGAGCCTGAAAATTATTTAGCGCTAGGTATTGTCGCAGGAGCGTCCTATTCGAATAAAGACGGTTGGGCTGAGTTCATAGGGCAATGGTGCACAGAGTTAGCTTTTATGCCGATTAACGAAGACGCGATATTAAGAATAAGGCCTATGCTCGAAAGACTTTGCGTTCTGGAACCTTATCTATTCCATACTTGTTCAAAACCCCTCGACATATTTAAAATGTTGAGCAAAGAATAATCATAGCTATCGGAGGGTATTCTTAAAGTCAGGGACACTAAACTCGAAGTCGTTTAGTGAGTCCAATATTCCTGAGCTATCGATGCAGACGGTTAAAATACAAATACTCGTCTATTTTAATGTGACAAATAAAGAAATTAGGTAAGCGTAACTCGAACCACACAACCGGCCAAGATAATTGACGCTAGGGTGTGAGCTCGATATTCCAGGGAAGTAAGTGGTCGATTGCATGTTTCGGATGAATCCGAACACTCATTTCGGTTCAATCCGATCACCCATTTCGGTTTAAACCGATCACCTGTTTCGGTTTTATCCGATCACTTTTAGCCTTTTTCCGAAATCACTGTTCGGAT
>Ga0208813_1000650_pt1 | contig 24065 bp, 24 predicted proteins | sample MalvireepMed_904_FD_184250 | JGI IMG/M metagenome (GOLD analysis project Ga0208813, IMG submission 184250) | Marine viral communities from the Global Malaspina Expedition - Malaspina viral metaG DeepMed_904 (SPAdes) (version 2) | ecosystem: Environmental > Aquatic > Marine > Oceanic | place... | reverse complement strand
TGTTCGCCAATGGATGATGGACTTCGTTAACGTTTATAACGAGCACCATCTGCACAGCGGGATTAACTTTGTGACACCGGGTAGCCGGCACCGTGGTGAAGATAACGCCATATTAGCGGCACGCGCCGCATTATATGAGCAACAAAAACGCAGCCGCCCGGAGCGTTGGTCAGGCAACACCCGAAACTGGACGCCCGTTGGTGACGTTGCGCTGAACCCCTCCAATGTTGAGGAAATTAAGCGTAATTCTGCGGTTGCTTAAAACAGCTTTTTTGGACAACTCGGTTGAAAAACACCGCGGACCTCAGTTGGATGTTTCTACTTCTTACAACTATACAAAGAGAGACTATTCCTTAAACGAGGAATTTAGCGGAAGCCGTGCTAGCCTCGATTATCGACAGCTTTTATTTGATGGCTTTGAGACATCTAACTTAGTTGAGCGTTTTCAAGAACTTCAATTAGTTCGGTATTATGAATTAAAAACGGTTGCGGAGAATGTTGGTTATGCAGCTTTTGAGGCGTACCTTGATGTTGCAACCAACCGTGAACTGGTAAAACTGGCGCGCGATAACGTTGAGAAGCATCGTGATGTTTATGAGCAAATTGAAGAAAGTGCATCTGCCGGTGTCGCCCGAAACGCTGATTTAGAACAAATTAACGGGCGTCTGGCACTGGCGTTAAATAACTTAGAAACTCAGCGCTCTAACCTGCATGATGTTATTAGCCGTTATCTGCGTATTGTTGGCGAATTACCGCCGAAACAAACATCCAACGTAGTTGTTTCTGAAACCTTCCTTCCGGCAGGGACTGAAGAAGCCATGAGCCTGGCGAATAGAACGAACCCTGAGCTCCATGCAGCGCTTAGAAACATACGTGCAGAAAGAAAACAGTTAACATCAAATAAGCGTGGTGCGTACTCGCCTAAACTGAGCCTAGTTGCTAGCCGCAGCTATTCTGAATTGGACGATAACGGTTTTGATAACCGCCAAAATGACACGCAGGTTGGTCTGCAGTTACGTTTTAATATTTTAAACGGTGGTCGCGACTACGCTGAGATTCGTCGTACGGTTTCTCAGGTGAACTCTGCGGAGCAACAAAGAAATTTAGTTTGTCGTAATATCAATCAAACCATTCAGGTTGAAATGAATCAAATTGAAAGCTTACGCGACAGAATTCCTCAGTTGCGTCAACACAAACTCTCTTCAGGCAAAGTACGTACTGCCTACAAAGACCAGTTCGATTTAGGCCAGCGGTCGCTGCTGGATGTGCTGGATTCTGAAAATGAGTATTTTGAGGCCAGTATTGCTCTTGCTGAAGCCGAAACCGATTTGGAGCAGGCAAAAGCCAAGCTTCTGGCGAGTATGGGTTTATTATTGAATTCTCTAAATATTGATTCAAGCAAACTAAACTCAGATAAAGACTTTGAAGTTCCTGATTTACAAGTTAACTTAGATTTTGCATGTCCCGTAAAGCGAGTGACCACAGCCTATTATGAGTAATACGCAGTCAGGCAAGCGCCCATTGGCGACTTGCCTGAGTATTATCGCTAACTATCATCGGCTACCGTTTTCATTTGATGCTGCCACGGCAGGATTGGCTCAACAAGACGGTGATTTAACGCCTTCATCGCTGGCTACTGCAGCTAAGCGCTTTCAGCTTTCTGCAAAAATTTATGAGCGCTCGCTCAAAAACATTAATAAAAACTTACTACCTGTAGTCTTACTCATGAAAGACAATAAGGCTTGTGTTTTAACTTCTATCGACGATGGCACGGCGGTAGTAGTAGAACCTGAGCTGGAGCACGGTGAAACCACACTTAAACTGGATGATTTAGAGCAACAGTATAGCGGCACCTTATTCTATGTTCGGCCGGAATTTAATATGGATAAGCGTGCGGACGACACAATAAAAAGAAAGAATGGTCATTGGTTTTGGTCCGCTATAAAGGAAAATAGAGGCACATACCGCTCGGTTATATTGGCATCGTTACTTATTAACTCCTTTGCGTTAGCTATGCCCATTTTTGTTATGAATGTTTATGACCGAGTGGTTCCTAATGAAGCTTTCTCGTCGTTATTTGCGTTGGCAACGGGTATCTTTTTAGTGTTGACCATTGAGTTGGTGCTAAAAATAATGCGGGTATGGTTTATTGATTTAGCAGCTAACCGGGCCGATGTCAAAATTTCCAGTAACATTATGCAGCGTGTTCTGGGCATGAAGATGAAAGATAAACCTCAGGCGTCAGGCTCCTTTGTCTCAAACATTCAGTCTTTTGAAAGCATTCGCAGCTTTATTGGCTCTTTAAGTGTCGTCACTATGGTCGACATACCCTTCGTATTGCTGTTTTTGTTGGTGGTATCGCTCATCAATATTTACCTGGCAATACCGGTGTTAATTGCTGCTATATTGGTTTTACTTTATTCGCTGTTCTCTCAGGCCAAGTTAAAGGAATTGTCTGAGCATGGAATGCAGGCGGGCGCAGTTCGCAACGCCAATGTCTATGAGTCATTAAGCTCGCTGGAGACCATTAAAAGCTTTAATGCCCAGCACCGGGTTCAAAATCAGTGGGAAAAAAGCACGATATTTATCAGCCGCAATGCGGCACGTATGCGTTTACTGGCCTCTTCTATCACCAATATGGCTAGCTGGATGCAGCAACTGGCTTCTATCAGCGTGATTGTTATTGGTGTTTATTTAATTTCAGAGCAGATGATAAGCCAGGGCGCACTTATAGCCGCGTATTTGTTAAGCGCACGAGCGTTGTCGCCGGTCAGCCAGGCTGCAGGGCTTTTGTCGCAGTATCACCACAGCTCTACGGCTATGGAGTCGCTTGAAAATATCATGAACCGCGACACCGAGCGTTACGACGACGCGAACACGGTCAGTAAAGCCCGTATTGATGGACACATCGAATTCAAAAATGTCGGGTTCCGCTACCCTGATGTCGACACTGAGGTACTCAGTCACGTTAATTTATCGATTAAAGCCGGGGAAAAAGTAGCGATTCTGGGGCGTAATGGTTCAGGGAAAAGCACACTAGCACGCCTTATTCTAGGCCTTTATCAGCCCGAAAGAGGGCATGTTTTAATTGATAACGTTGATATTAACCAATTAAACCCGAATTTAGTGCGCCGGCATATTGCCTATGTTCCACAGGAGCCCGGACTGTTGTTTGGTACCTTACGCGACAATATATTATTAGCCAGCGTTACCCGCGACGACAATGACCTAGTTAAAGTAACCAACGAGATGGGGCTGAGCGCTCTGGTGAAAGAGCATCCCGATGGTTTCAATATGCAAGTAGGAGAGCGGGGCGGTAACCTGTCAGGTGGTCAACGTCAGGCGGTGGCACTTGCGCGGGCACTGGTTAATGACCCTTCCGTTTTACTGCTGGACGAGCCAACTGGCATGCTTGACCATGCCAGTGAAGCCAAAATAAAAGCGCATTTAAAGCAAGTCACTGCCGACAAAACATTGCTAATGGTGACACACAAAATGACTATGCTGGAATTGGTTGATCGTGTTGTGGTCATGGACAGTGGCAAAATTGTCGCCGATGGTCCTAAAGCACAAGTGCTTGAAGCGTTAAAACAAGGTCGTGTTGGGGGAAGTCAGCGTGACTGAGCCTAAAAAGCGTACAACCGAGCAACGAGGATTCGACAAGCTTGGCAAAATAAGTAACCGAAGTGAGGCGGGAAAAGGGCTTATTGATCGGTTATTTGGGCGCTGGATAAATGTGCCAGGCAGTAAAGACTGGGTTGTTGACGCTGAGTGGGCCAAAATTCAGCAGAGTCCGATAAAGACAACCCGGCTGCTGTATACCGTTATTATTTCAGTATTGATTTTAGTGATCTGGGCCGCTTTTGCCGAGGTAGCCACCATAGCCAGAGGGGATGGAAAGGTTGTTCCGTCGAGTCAATTGCAGACCATAGAAACCTTCGATGGCGGTTTGATTGAAAAAATTCATGTGAGCGAAGGGCAACTTGTTAGCAAAGGCGATGTGCTGGTAGAGCTCGATTCAACTCGTTTTTTTTCTGAATTTAATGAAAATCAGTCACGTATGTGGGCTTTGCAAGCGGATAATGCGCGTTTAAGAGCCTTGGTTAATGGTGTTGAGCCTGAGTTTCCAAAGCCGCTCTTAGAAAACGCACCAGTGCTGGTCAAAGACACCATATCTGCCTATGAAAGTAATTTAGAGTCTTTAAAAAACCGCACTCAGTCGGCTGAGGCTCAGCTGCGCCAGAGAAAAGAAGACTTAAACGAATTGCAGGCTGCATTAAAGCAATACAGAGAGTCACTGGCATTGGTAGAAAGGGAGCTTGGCGTTACACGGCCTTTAAAGCAATCGGGGGCTGTATCAGAAGTGGACATCATTCGCCTGGAGCGCGATGAGGCACAGTTCAGAGGTCAGATCAACCAGACATTAGCGGCCATTGAAAACGCAAAAGCCGCAATTGATGAGTCGGAAAACCGACTGAATGAAGTTCGCCTGGAGAAAATTAACGAGTGGCGTCGCGAACTGTCTGAAGTTTCCGCCGACCTTGCCGCATTTGAGAGCGTAAAGTCCCGGCTGTCCGATAAAGTTCAGCAAAGTAAACTTCGCTCACCGGTGGGCGGTATTGTCCAAAAACTTCATGTGAACACAGTGGGTGGTGTCGTGACGACAGGGCAGCCGGTGGTTGATATTGTGCCGGTAAACGACGAGTTAATTATTCAGGCGCGCATTCTGCCTAAAGATATTGCTTTTATTAAGAAGGGGCAGGAGGCAATGATAAAGTTCACGTCCTATGACTTTTCTATATTTGGTGGCGCTAAAGCGACGGTGTCTCACATTAGCGCCGACACGGTGACAGATGACGACGACGTGACTTATTACATCGTTCGCTTGAAAACCAGCAAATCTGAACTTTCTGAAGAGCTCCAGATTATTCCGGGAATGGTTGCTCAGGTAGATATAAAAACTGGCGAAAGGACGGTATTGAATTATTTGTTAAAGCCGTTGATGAGAGCAAAAGCTGAGGCTTTCACGGAGAGGTAAACTGATGGAACATGTTTTTCTTACTCATAACTTTATTTCTCCTCGGTGGGAGAAGCTCTCCGGCAGTGTTTTTATAACTGAGAGCGCAGATGAGTTAAAGCAGTTTGCGGCGCAAAAAGAGCACTCTGAACTGACTTTTTGGTTAGCGGCAGAGCATAATGCTACGGCTTCTGTTGCTGCTTATTTAGCGAAACAAAACAGTAAGTTTGTTATTTTATACTCAAAGCCGGAAGCAGACAGTTTACTTCAGTTACTAAATCAAGGAGCAAGAGGTTATACTAGCCTTGCTACCTCAGCTTCTGTCATGGAGCGTATCACAGCCGTTATTCACCAAGGTGGACTCTGGCTGCCAGAGCAGTTTTTGGCGAATTTAACAGGTTTGTCGCAAAAGAGAGCTAACAATGGGCGGGAGCTTCCGGCAACGTTTTCTATACTGAGTGATCGCGAGCAGCAAGTTTGTGAAAAAGTGCTCGCTGGTCTGACGAATCAACAAATTGCTGATGCTCTGTTTATATCCGAACGCACGGTAAAAGAGCATTTAACCAAAAGCTTTCGAAAACTCGGCGTGAAAGATCGCCTGCAGCTGGTTCTGAAAGCAAGAAATGAGGAAAGCGAAACACTTACCCCTGGTGAATAAGATGCCTTATGTAAAACGCGATGACAATAACTGTATTGTGGCCTTTAGCCTGACTGAAGAGGCTGAATTCAACGAATATTTAGAGGATAACAGCGCCGAATTACAGGCTTTCCTGCACCAACAAATGGCAGGATCTCAAAAAAGTTCAGCGCTTGAAGCTTCTGACCAGTCGATTATTCGAGTCCTGGAAGACTTGGTTATGTTGCTCTCAGACAAAGGCGTTATCCAGTTCACCGAGCTACCCGACGAAGCACAGAATAAGTTGATGCGACGCTTATCAATGCGCCGAGCTATCAACGACTTATCGGATTTAGTCTCGATGGATGACGAAACCATCGATATTAAGTCCTCTGATTAAAACATTAGGTTTTGCTGGTGTAACCATCAAAACCTGCGGCCAATACATACTCAATATCGGCATCATTATTCACACCCTCTGCATACATTTTAATGCCCAGGGACTGACCGAGCTTACACATTTTAGATGGTATAGAGTCCTCAATCTCCTCTTCGTTTTGTGGTATTGCCTGAGTAATCGACGGATCAACTTTTAAGTAGTCGAGTCCGAACGTTTCAATGTCGTACATGTAGTCAAAAATTTGAGTACAACCTTGCAGGCCAACATGGCAACCCATTCGTTTCATAGAGAAGCAAAAGTCAGCAAACAGCTTTTGATGGGAGTGGACTTCAAACTCATTAAGCTCAAACCAAAGGTTGCCCGCGTCACAGTTCTTTTTATATTGTTGAATAGACTTCATTAGTTGAGCCCGAGCTGGGACCGACTGCAAAAAGTTGATGGAAAGGTTCATTGCTACATGACTGTTATTTTCGGCGCTAAACAGCATGGCTTTTCCTATCGCTTTTAACTCTAAATCTGACAAAAACTCAAGACGCTGAGCCCAGGGAATAAACTGGTGACCGTTTAGAGTCTGCCCATCAATTTTCAGGCATAAGCTATTTTCCAAGTGAACTAAGTTACCTGCTCTGTCTTTGGTTGAACGAAAGTTAAGCTGGACTTTGTCGTGTTCAAGAGCCTCTTGAAATGTGTGAGACCAATCTTGTTTACTCGTGAAAAGCGGGGCGTTATTTTCTGTATGACTTAAAACAAGAGCTGTTTTATTGTCAGTGGGGCGCGCTTCTGCATTGGTAATTTTCTCATCCAGGCGCATGAGTAGTTGACCAACCGTTTCATCGACGAGGGTAAAATCGGCTGAAGCGAACCAGTTAGCCTGCGCATCAAGCTGGTTTTTCTCATGGATTTGTATCGTAGAGACGCAGTCATTAATTTTATGCTCTAACTGCTCTATGTCTGCTACGTTTTCAAAAAGCAGTCCGAAGTCAGACGCATTCATGCGAGCCACAGTTGTTTTACATGATAATTCTTGCTCTATTGATTCGGCTTGCTCAGATAACTTATCAGCAATAACTTTTATATAGTTATCAACGTTTTTCCGACCGAAGTTTTTATTTAAATCGGCTAATTTATCTAAGTGGAACATGAGAAGCACTGCGGGTAGGCGCTCTTCCCGAGCACCAAAGTGTGCGGATAAACGCTCTAAAATAAATCTGCGATTGTAAACCTCGGTATCTTGGTCTTTATATAATCGCGCTTGCAGTTGATTGAGCTTGCGCAGCTCTTGTTGAAACTGCATGCGAATCTGTTCGGACATTTTGTTCATAGCCTGAACAAGTTGTTTTAAATCGTTGGTCTTGGGTATATTCTTGTTGGTGATATATCGGCCCTGGCCGATAGCTTCAGCTTGCTGAACGACCAAGTTTAGCGGACGTGTCACATTTCTGAGTAAGGCCCGACCACAAAGCCCAGCTAAAACGGCCGTTGATAGCGCAATAACGAATAGAGTAATTGCTCTGGACCATAACGTTTCCAGTGCATGGTGTTTCTGGCTTTGCACAGAAACCAGACCAAACTGATTCCAGCCATCCTGGACCAGAGCTTCACCTGCCGGAACCTCCATATCGAACCAATTAGCGAACCAGTTTGGTACTTTGTCTGTGCTGCTGTTGTCAAAAGAGCGCTCGACAATAATGTCGCCCTGAGTATCGGTCAGCTTAATAGATTCATAGAAGCCAGTATCAAACTGTGCGCTAATGGTCAGTTCTAATAAAGCCGGGTCTTTACTGTTATTGCTGAGTGTTTGCGCGAGCATGTTGGCGCTGTTGGTATTTTCCGTGGTTAGCTGCTGTTCAATAAATCGCGTCGCTGACAAACTGGTGATGATAAAGCTTGTAAAAAAGCTAATAAGCACAACAGCAACAAGGACATACCAAATCTGTCGGTTAAGTGTCATTAATTGTTCCTCCAGGAAATACCTTCTTGCTCTAAACGAGATAAAACATCTCGCCAGCGCGATAATCTATCAAGTGGGTTTGATTTTGCGCGGCGCTCACTGCTTCCGGCCCAAAGCCCGGCAGAATTAAAACTAAACACAGGGGTAAGGTCATTTCGCTTTGACGCCGGTAATACCTTGTCAATTAAGCTATCAATAATAAGCGGCTCAGCGTCTGGTGACGAATAATACCCTAAAACCATATGGGCTTGAGTTTCTGCTCGGTAAGAGTTGCCTATTTGAGCCTTGACGTAAATGAGTCGTAATTTTTCATCTGGTATGCCTAGGCTTCTTAACGTACTGTATTGTGCAATCGCAAAATCTTCACAGTCACCAAAGCCCTGCCCGAGTGTTTCTGCCACAGAAGCCCAGTAATCAGGGGTGCCATACAAAGCGTCGTCAGTTTTGTAACTCACATTATCGTGGATGAATCGGTTCATCTTTCGTATTACGTCGATGTCTTCTGTGTCAGAATCTGTATTTAAGTCTTGGGACAGTTTGTCCATCAATCGAAACCATTGTTGTGCTTTTTGGTTGGAATTATCAGGTGTATAATTGATTATTGCTTGACTGAACGCCTCTTTATCGACTTGCCACGCGTCACCCGCCTTAAGCCATAATGGGATAAAGACTAAGCCAATAATTAACCATACTATCGCGCTTTTCATTGCGCTATCTTATCCGTTATCGAATGAAGCGAAAAGACCTCGTTGGGTTATATTTAATTTGCTAAAAAGTGCGTGTTCGGGTAAAATCCACCCGCAACATGAATCCAGTCACGGAGTGTTGCACATGCTGCGAATTGCCCAAGAAGCCTTGACCTTTGACGACGTTCTGCTCGTTCCTGGTCATTCCGAAGTTCTCCCCCATACTGCTGATTTACGCACGCAATTAACGCGTGGAATTTCAATGAATATTCCGATGGTTTCGGCCGCCATGGATACGGTTACCGAATCAGCATTGGCAATTGCGCTGGCGCAAGAGGGTGGTATTGGTTTTATCCACAAAAACATGACGCCAGAGCAGCAGGCTGCACACGTCCGTAAAGTCAAAAAATACGAAAGTGGCATGGTTACAGACCCTGTTACTGTCCAACCGACAACAACTATTGGTGAAATTAAACAACTGACTGCCGAGCACGGTTTTCAGGGGTTTCCTGTGGTTGAGAAAAACGGTGATTTAGTCGGTATTGTGACTGGTCGTGATACCCGTTTTGAAGACGATGATGCGAAAGAGATTCGCCATGTCATGACGGGTAAAGATCGTCTGGTGACTGTGCATGAAACCGCGCAAAGCGAAGAGATTCTTCAGCTTATGCACAAACACCGCATTGAGAAGATTCTGGTTGTGGATGACGCTTTCAAACTGAAGGGCATGATAACCCTGAAAGACTTTGAAAAAGCGGAAAACAAACCGAATGCCTGTAAAGATGAAAAAGGCTCTTTACGTGTTGGTGCTGCGGTTGGCGTTGGTGCTGGCACGGAAGAGCGCATCCAGCTTTTAGTTGAAGCAGGCGTTGATGTACTGCTCATTGATACTTCGCACGGTCATTCACAAGGTGTGTTGGATCGCGTTAAACAAACGCGTAAAGACTACCCCAATTTACAAATTATTGCCGGCAACGTTGCCACAGCAGCGGGCGCTAAGGCGTTAGTTGAAGCTGGCGTCGATGCCGTGAAAGTCGGTATTGGTCCGGGTTCTATTTGTACAACCCGTATTGTTACGGGGTGCGGTGTGCCGCAAATCAGTGCCATTAGTGACGCGGTTGATGCATTAAAAGGCTCTGGCGTTCCTATTATTGCCGATGGTGGCATTCGCTTCTCTGGCGATATTGCTAAAGCCCTGGCAGCCGGTGCGCACTGCGTTATGGTTGGTAGCATGTTGGCCGGTACTGAAGAGTCACCGGGTGAAGTCGAGCTTTACCAGGGACGCTACTATAAATCGTACCGTGGTATGGGCAGCTTAGGCGCCATGAACCAAAGCAACGGCTCGTCTGACCGCTACTTCCAGAAAAGTAATGAAGCCGACAAGTTGGTACCGGAAGGTATTGAAGGGCGCATTGCTTACAAAGGCCCAATTTCAGCCATTATCCATCAGCAAATGGGCGGTCTGCGCTCGGCAATGGGCTTAACTGGTTGCCCGACTATTGAAGACATGCGCACCAAGCCGCAGTTTGTAAAAGTGACTGCCGCCGGCATGGGCGAATCACACGTACACGATGTGCATATTACGAAAGAAGCACCGAACTACCGCAGCTCTTAACAGGATGACGAATGACTAGAGATATCCATGATCACCGAATATTGATTTTAGACTTTGGCTCGCAGTACACACAGCTGATAGCCCGCCGTATTCGTGAAATAGGCGTTTACTGTGAGCTTTGGGCGTGGGACGTTGACGAAGCCGATATTCGGGATTTTAATCCGAAGGGCATTATTCTTTCTGGTGGTCCGGAAAGCGTCGCGGAAGAAGGCTCGCCGCGTGCACCAGACTATGTATTTGAAGCCGGCGTGCCTGTGTTTGGTATTTGCTATGGCATGCAAACGATGGCGCATCAATTAGGCGGCTCAGTGCAGTGTTCCTTAGAGCGCGAGTTCGGTTACGCACAAATTGAACTGGTGGAAAAGAGCCCGCTGTTTGAAGCTATTGAAGATGCCGTGTCTGAGTCAGGCACGCCTTTACTGGACGTTTGGATGAGTCATGGTGACAAGGTTGAAGCCATTCCTGAGGGCTTCCATACCGTGGCGAAAACCTCTTACTGCCCTTATGCGGCAATGGCGGACGAAGAGCGTCAGTTTTATGGTGTTCAGTTTCACCCGGAAGTAACACATACCCGCCAGGGCATGCGTATACTGGAGCATTTTGTCAGCGGTATTTGCGGCTGTGAAAAGCAATGGACACCGGCGAAGATTATTGATGATGCAGTAGAGCGGATTCGTGAACAAGTTGGTACTGACAAAGTTATTCTTGGTTTGTCGGGCGGTGTTGATTCGTCGGTTACGGCAATGTTGCTGCATCGTGCCATTGGCGACCAACTGACCTGTATTTTCGTGGACAACGGTTTGCTGCGCTTAAATGAAGCAGAGCAAGTGATGGAAATGTTTGGTGACCATTATGGCCTGAACATTCTGCCAGTGCGTGCCGAAGACCGTTTCCTGGATGCGTTGGCCGGCGAAAACGACCCGGAGAAGAAGCGTAAAATTATCGGTAATACCTTCATTGAAATTTTTGATGAAGAAGCCGGTAAGCTGACCGAAGTGGATTGGTTAGCGCAGGGAACTATTTACCCTGATGTCATTGAGTCTGCGGGCTCGAAAACGGGTAAAGCGCACGTTATTAAGTCACACCATAACGTGGGCGGCCTGCCTGAAGATATGCGTTTGAAGCTGGTTGAGCCATTGCGCGAGCTGTTTAAAGACGAGGTGCGCAAAATAGGTCTGGAACTTGGCTTGCCATACAACATGCTGTACCGCCATCCGTTCCCTGGACCAGGTTTAGGTGTTCGTGTACTGGGTGAGATTAAGAAAGAGTACTGTGACCTGCTGCGTCGTGCTGACGCTATCTTCATTGAAGAGCTACACAACGCAGACTGGTATCACAAAGTCAGCCAGGCCTTTGCGGTATTCCTGCCGGTGCGTTCTGTGGGCGTTATGGGTGACCAGCGCAAATACGATTGGGTCATTTCATTACGTGCGGTAGAAACTATCGACTTCATGACGGCACGTTGGGCACACCTGCCTTACGAGTTATTGGAGAAAGTCTCTAACCGCATTATTAATGAAGTTAACGGCATCTCCCGCGTGACTTACGACATCTCTGGTAAGCCTCCCGCAACGATAGAGTGGGAATGATTCCACGTCTGGCACTGGCTGGCATTCACAAGCAGTAAACCTCTATTAACCCATTGATATCAATGGGTTTTTTTATTTTTCCTGGCAATGTCAGGCACTCCCCAGCACCCTCAAGCAAACTTTTTTCATGGTATTTTTGATGGTATTGTTCGAGCTGATACCGCGACCTCAAAGAAATACCATGCCATGAATTTTGGAGTAGTCATGGTATCGAAAATCACTAACATGCTGATATTAAAGTAAATATAGGCGAAAAATACGGCATGTTTGATCATGGTATTAAGGACGGGAAAAGGAGGATTAGCCATGCTGACCGATACCAAGCTTCGCAACCTGAAACCTAAAGACAAGCTCTACAAGGTCAACGACCGAGACGGCCTTTACGTAGCAGTCACCGGCTGGCGGACAGACAATTGATCGGTACCGACCGAGACAAATACAGCCAGATTCAGGGTGATTGAAATATTGAAAATCAAAAGTGGAAGACTGTTAAAAATTGCTTGACCTGTGTCTTGGACACAGGTGTAAGGTGACAAAAAGCCGGACAAATTCTTTGGATTTTCTCTCGGGTTTAGAACTGATGATTGACTCATATCAAGGCAAGGAACAGATCCTCGGGGTTAATCTGAATCCTGTGATAGTCAGACTGAGCTGCGAGGAGGGCTGTGTGAAAGTTATCGAAATGGCCAGGCGTTTAGGGGTTACGGCCGATACCGTGCGGTTTTATACCCGGATCAAGATTCTGAAACCGGGTAAGAACAAAGCCAATGGATATCGGGAATACAGCGAAAAGGATTACAACCGCTTGCGATTCGTGCTGAGTGCACGGCAGCTGGGCTTTTCCGTTGAGGATATTCAGGAAATTTTGAACCACGCGGATAAGAAGAAATCGCCTTGCCCGACGGTGCGCCGCTTGATTAACCAACGCCTGAATGAAACTGAACAACGGTTCGCGGAGACTCTGCAACTGCGGGAACGCATGCAGCAGGCCGTGGTTGAGTGGAGCCAAAAGCCAGATAAGGTGCCGACTGGCCATATGATCTGTCACCTGATTGAAGAGTTTGCCCAGTAAATCAACATAGAGGATTTGCCATGAATACACAGAAATTCGAGAGCCCTACTCATCACCGGGGCGGCTGCTGTTGCGCCAGCAAGTCATCCACTGCAGCTAACACTCGGAGCAGTGTTGACTCAGATAGCGATATCCCGCTGCAGCGGCTACAGGTGCAGGGCGCAACGTGCGGTGGTTGTGTAAGAAGCATTGAGCAAACGCTACGCTCTGTTTCCGGCGTAAGCGATGCGTGTATGGATCTGGCGACGGGTGTCGCTTCGGTCGTTGGCATGGTCGAGTCTAACGCTCTGATAGAGGCGTTGGATCGAGCGGGTTTTCCTTCGACCCAAATCAATTAGTTTATGGCTGATGGTTGGAGTAATTAGCGGTTGGTAAGCCTAAGCATGTTACAGGCGTGAAATCTGGTTTGTTAGCTGCTTAATAAATTGAAAAGAGATTACCCCTTCCGTAAAAAATGGTCTGAAAATTGGAGAAATACATGGATCACCCCACAACTTTTCTTTCGTCGAAATCAGTCAACAGCCCGATGAGCAAGTCCGTTCAACTGATAGTGCCTGGCATGGGGAGTAACCACTGCGCTGGTCTGATCACCACTTCGGTTGAGCGGCTGCCGGGTATCATCAACCTCACCACTAATATCGCCAATCACCGTGTCGAGGTTGAATTCGACGCCAACCTGACCAGCGACAACCAGATCCGAGGCGCCATTGAAAAAGCTGGCTACGACGTGACCAGCACGACATCTGCAACACCGGAGACCGGAGGTGAGGCCAGTCTCACTGTCCCCGGCATGGGCAGCGATCATTGTGCCGGACTGGTCTCCAGCTCCATCAAGCGTCTCGCCGGCATCACTGACATTTCCACCAACATTGCCAATCACAAGGTGACGGTTCGTTTTGATGTGGCAACGGTGGATGCGGAAAGAATCAAAGTCGCCATTGAGAAGGCGGGATACGAAGTGGCAGGCGTCAGTGAAAGCCGGGCGCAAGCGGACACGACAGTGGATGAAGCTGTCGAGGAGCGCTATCTCGACCAGGCCTGGCATCGCGTTTGGTTTGCCGCCGTACCCACCACCATCATCATGATATTGATGATGGTGGACATGTTCTGGATACCAATACCGGGATACCTTGTGTGGGTGGCCATTCTCGGTTTCCCCGTGGTCTTTTTCAAGGGCGGCTGGGCCACCCACCGCTCGTCCTGGCGCTCCCTGACCAACCGTACCGCCAACATGGACGTGCTAATCTCCATGGGCAGCCTGCCACCCTACCTGATCGGGCTGGTGGGCTTTGTCTATCCCATGACGTCCTTTATCGAGATGGCCGTTACCATCATGACCTTCCACATGCTCGGACGATATCTGGAAACCCGGGCCAAGGGCAGAGCGTCACAGGCGATCAAAAAGCTGCTGAAGCTCGGCGCCAAGACTGCCTCTGTGTTGCGGGACGGGCAAGAAGTTGAAGTCCCGGTGGCAGAATTACAAGTGGGAGACATCATGGTGGTTCGGCCCGGCGCCAAGGTCCCCACCGACGGCGAGATCGTCGAGGGTAACAGTCATTTGGATGAATCTATTGCCACCGGCGAGTCAGTGCCGGTGGAAAAAGGGCCCGGTGATGCCGTGATTGGTGCGACCATCAACAAGGAGGGCATGCTCAAGGTGCGTGCCACCCGGGTGGGTGCCGATACCTTCCTGTCACAGGTCGTCCGGTTGGTGGAGCAGGCACAGGGTTCAAAGGTGCCCATACAGGAATTTGCCGACAAGGTGACCGCGAAATTTGTCCCGGGAGTTATTGTCATCAGTTTGGCAAGCTTGGTGGTGTGGGTGCTGTTCGCCGAGCCGCTGCGACCGATTCTCTATTGGGGCGCCGAGTTCCTGCCTTGGGTCAACCCGGAGCTTTCACCTTTAATGTTGGGGATTCTCTCGGCGATTTCCGTGCTGGTCATCGCCTGCCCCTGCGCTTTGGGACTGGCCACCCCCACTGCCATCATGGTGGGATCGGGTTTGGGCGCCGAGAGTGGCGTGTTGATCCGCTCCGGCGAAGCCATTCAGTCCCTCAAGGACATCAAGGCCGTGGTCCTCGACAAGACCGGTACCATCACCAAAGGCGAGCCGGCACTCACCGACGTGATTGCCACCGCCGACTTCGATGAGGGCGACGTGCTCCGTTTCGCGGCGTCGGTGGAAGCGGGCTCCGAACACCCTCTGGGGCAAGCCATCGTAGCCGGTGCGCGAGAAAAGGGCTTGGATGTTCCGACCGTCGCCGACTTCCGGGCCATTACCGCCCGCGGGGTGGAGGGCCGGGTGGACGACCAACTCATTCGCGTCGGCAGCCGCCGGCTTCTCAATGAGGCAGATATCGAACTGGGTGACCTGGAAGAGGCGCTGGTCCGGCTGGAAAATGAGGGCAAGACCGCCATGCTGGTGGCCGCAGGAGACCGCGCCGCTGGCATTGTCGCCGTGGCCGACACCATCAAGGAGGACTCGAAAGCTGCCATTGCCGCTCTCCATGAACTGGGGATTCACACCGTCATGATCACCGGCGATAACGAGCGCACTGCCCGCCACGTGGCGAAGCAGGTGGGCATCGATGAGGTGCTGGCGGGTGTCCTGCCGGAAGGCAAGGTGGACGCCATCCGAAAGTTGCAGGAAAAGTACGGTCAGCAGGTGGCCATGGTGGGCGACGGCATCAACGACGCCCCGGCACTGAAGCAGGCCAATGTGGGCATTGCCATCGGCGCCGGCGCGGACGTCGCCATCGAGGCGGCGGATGTCACCCTTGTGAAAGGCGAGCTGTCCAAGGTGGTGGAAGCCATTCGCCTGTCCCGCGCCACTTTCCGCAAGATTGTCGAAAACCTGTTCTGGGCCTGGTTCTACAACGTGGCGGCCATCCCCATTGCCGCGGTGGGTTTGCTCCATCCCATGATCGGGGTGATCGCTATGACCACCAGCTCTCTGTCAGTGATCGGCAACTCTTTGCGTCTCAAGCGGGTAAAACTGAATGTGGATAAGTAATCTGACAACCGATAAACAGTGCCGCCCAATAGGCGGAACATTTCAATTTTATTAGTGAGGTGTGACATGGCAACCCAAAAATCATCATTCTGGTTGACCCCAAAAGGCCTCGCCGCCCTGGGTTTAATTGCAGCAGCAAGCTATTTCCTCTTGATCGAGCACCGGCAACACGTCTGGCAGTTTTTGCCTTTCTTGATTCTCTTAGCCTGTCCGTTTATGCATCTGTTTATGCACGGGGGGCATGGTGGACATGGCCAGCACGAGGATGAATCCGACAAGGCTGCCTATCAGCGTGGGCTGGAAGATGGTCGCAAAGAAAATGAGCATCATCACTAACAGAATATTAACAGGTGAAAAGCTATGCACGGTGAATCTGCTTACGGCCTCTGGACGCTGGTGATACTCAATTCGGCGATATTTATCTTCTTTGCCTTCAGCTTTACCAAGCCGCAAACCAAAACCGATTGGCGAAGCTTTGGCGCTTTCTCGGCGTTTGTTATTGCCCTATTTACTGAGATGTATGGCTTTCCATTAACCATTTATTTTCTCTCCGGCTGGTTGGCGGAAAAATATCCTGGCATTGATTTTCTGTCCCACGAAAACGGCCACCTGTTGCACACGTTGCTTGGTTTTGAAGGTAATCCACATTGGGATCCGCTGCATATCGCCAGTAATGTTCTGATCGTTTTGGGTTTCTTTTTGCTGGCCTCGGCGTGGGGTGTACTGCACAAGGCGCAGCAGACCCGGTCGCTGGCGACCACAGGCTGGTATGCCCGCTGTCGTCATCCGCAATACATTGCTTTTATTCTGATTATGTTCGGCTTCCTGTTGCAGTGGCCAACCATTCCAACGCTCGTGATGTTCCCGATACTGGTAGTGGTCTACGTGCGACTCGCTAAGCGAGAGGAGCGGATGGCGCTGGAAGAATTTGGCGAAATATATCGCCATTATATGGAATCTACGCCAGCGTGGATTCCGAAATTTAAAATCAATGAACCTGAAACTGTCTGAGGATAAAACAATGAAAAATTTAATGTCAGCACTCGCTATTTCCGCATTATTGGCATCTCCAGTCTTCGCCGAAGGTGAGCATCAACATGACGGTGACCCGAACACACAGGGTAAGCAAGGCAGCATGATGATGAGCCATGAGCGAATGATGCCAATGATGCAAGAACACAAAAAATCCATGGAGCGCCTGATGGGTCAGCTGAAAAAGGAAGCAGACCAAGGCAAACGGGATGAACTCATCGAAGCACATATGAAAGAGATGCAGCAATGCATGATGACGCTAAATCAGGGTGAAGGCGACATGGCATCCAGCTCTACCGAAGAGCGCATGAAAATGATGGAAGAGCGTATAGGGATGATGCAGATGATGATGGGGCAGATGATGGACAACATGGTCGAAGCTCGCAAGAGTCGTCCTAAACACATTAAGAAATAAGCAAAGCGGACTATTGATCGTTAGTAATCGATAATTTGGAGAAAGTGGTGGCAGAGCATCGATTAGGAATCAATCCAGGTTTTCTAGCGAAGCACACCTTAAGTTTACGTGGGGTGAATGAAAGCAACGCGCATGCTATCACAGTGGAGTTGGATGGACTTCCTTGTGTTGACCGTGTTTGGCTGAACATGACGAAAGGTAATCTCAAAATCGCCTATGACGTCTCTCACCATAATATCGATGAAATGATAGCCATTGTCGAAAAGCATGGCGCGGTAATTAAAGACAATTGGTGGAGTCGCACCAAGCTGGGTTGGCAACGGCAGACAGATAAAAATATCAAGGATAACGCCAAGCATGAAGCGCATTGTTGCAACAAGATGCCGCCTCAGTAGAGGAAATCGAAATGGGCAAAAAAGAACATCGGCTAGGCGTATCAGAAATCAATCTTGTGGTGCGCCATTTGAAACTGGCACCAGTCGATCAGAACAACCTGCAAGCAATGGTTGCTGAGGTCGATCAGCTTTACGGACTCGACGCCATTTCCTTTGACGAAAAAAGTCATGTTCTGAATCTTGCTTATGACGCCACCAGGATTCGTCTGGATGGTATCGAAGATGTGTTGAAAAAGCATGGCGTCGAAGTAAGTCATGATTGGTGGACGCACTTTAAGGAAGGCTATTACAAATGTATCGATGTGAATGTTAAAGACAACGCCAACCACGAACCTTGGAGCTGTCATCAAATTCCCTTGGTCGCTGGCCGAAAGCGCTAGTGTATACCTCCATGGTTTATGTCGATAAACAGAGAATTGCATTTTTAAGCATCCTGCATACCTTGCACCGAAAGCCCAGACAGGGGGCTTAACTTTTATTTAAAGGAGTCCTGAATGGACGAAAAAGACGCTCGTTCGACACAGTACGACGAAGGTAGCCTCACTCTATCAGGTACGGTAATGCTCGGTACTGGGGTGATGATCGGGGCGGGAATATTCGCGCTAACCGGTCAAATGGCAGAGATGACTGGTGCATTATTCCCACTGGCATTTCTCGCGGCCGCTATCATCGTTGGTTTCAGCGCTTACTCCTACATCAAAATGTCCAATGCCTACCCATCAGCAGGGGGGATTGGCATGTATTTGCATAAGGCCTATGGCGACCGGTTGCCCACTGCATTTAATGCGCTACTAATGTATTTTTCGATGGTCATCGCTCAGAGCTTTCTTGCGCGCACGTTCGGTTCCTACACCATGCAATTGTTTGGCGGTGACCCATCAGGACAAATGACGCCTATACTCGGCGTCTCCCTAATTCTGGCGGCGTTCATTGTGAACCTGCTGGGTAATCGGCTGATTCAAGGGGTTGCAGGGTTTATCGGTCTACTGAAAATTGGCGGGATCCTGATTTTTGGCCTCGTAGGCATCTGGTTAGCTGATAGCCTGGCAGTGGACTTTGACCATGTAAGCGAGACCGGTTCAGCTAGTAATTTCCTCGGTGCCACAGCGCTGGGGATTCTGGCATTCAAAGGCTTTACCACGATTACCAATAGTGGTTCCGAGGTGATCGATCCACACCGCAATGTTGGTCGCGCGATTGTTATTTCGATTGCTGCTTGTGTCGTCATCTATACATTGGTTGGTTTTTCGGTGGCCAGTAACCTCTCACTCAGTGAGATTATCGAGACCCGTGATTATTCCCTGGCTGCAGCCGCTCGACCCGCACTCGGTGAGTATGGCGTGTGGTTCACTGTTGCGATTGCCATGCTTGCGACGGCGGGTGGGATTCTTGCCAGTGTTTTTGCGGTCTCCAGGATGCTCGCGATGCTAACAGAGATGAAGTTGGTGCCTCACCGACACTTCGGTATGCCTGGCAGCATTCAGAAACATACATTGGTATACACCGTGGTACTCGGTCTTGTGCTCACAGCGTTTTTTGATCTTTCCCGTATAGCAGCACTTGGCATCGTTTTCTATCTAGTGATGGATATCGCCATTCATTGGGGTGTTCTGCGCTACTTGTTGGACGATGTTAAAGCTAAAAGCTGGGTTCCCGTCACTGCGATTATATTAGATTTGCTTGCACTAAGCGGGTTTGTTTGGGTAAAGTTGAATTCAGACCCATTTGTGTTGGGTGTGGCCGTTGTCACAATGATGCTAATCGCTATCGGCGAGCAACTATTTCTGGGATCTAAAAAACGAAAGCAGGTTGTGCACCTGAGTCAGGATAATGAACATCACCATTAAAAATGGTGGTGGAGAAAGCCTGCTGGCCACTGAAAGAAAGGCAATGGCTAAATTTTGTTGTTCAGGAAATGCTAATGGATCAAATTAACACACTTAAGGTGATCGACATGGGCATCGACACCCACCAGGAACCGGTGGTGTATATGCGCAGTGATTGTCACATCTGCCGCTCTGAAGGTTTCACTGCCAACAGCCGTGTCATGCTGCGGTACGGGGAAAACAGCGTTATCGCCACGCTGAATGTGGTGGACGAACAGGTACTGAGTTCCGGGAGTGCAGGGTTGTCTAAAAATGCCATGCAGCGCTTGGACGTCGATGATGGCGCCGCGGTTAGTGTCGACCACGCACCGGTAGTGACATCACTTGCCGCCGTGCGCAAAAAAATCTTTGGACACAAACTCAGTGATCAAGAGATTACCGCTATTGTCGAGGACATCGGCGACCACCGCTATTCGGATATCGAAATCGCCAGCTTCCTCAGTGTGTGCGCGGGTAGCCGTTTAGACGTAGATGAAATCATCAGTCTCACCCAGGCCATGGTGGCCTGTGGTAAGCGGCTGAACTGGCCAGACGAAGCCATGGTTCTTGATAAACACTGCATCGGTGGGCTGCCGGGCAACCGCACCACACCGCTCGTGGTGTCCATTGTCAGCGCTGCGGGACTCACCATCCCTAAAACCTCCTCGCGGGCGATCACCTCTCCCGCCGGTACTGCGGATACTATGGAGGCACTGACTACCGTCAATCTGGAGCTCAATGAGATTCAACGTGTAGTGGCTGAGACCCATGCCTGTCTTGTTTGGGGTGGCGCTGTCAACCTGAGTCCGGCCGACGATTTGTTGATTCGCATTGAACGGGCCCTGGATTTGGATGGTGAAGGGCAGTTGATCGCCTCGGTTTTATCAAAAAAAATCGCTGCCGGTTCCACTCATGCGGTGATAGATATTCCCGTCGGCCCCACCGCTAAAGTGCGTTCCCAGAACGACGCCGATCGCCTTTCCTCACTCTTTACCCAGGTGGGAGCCGCCTGTGGTATTCAAATTCGCTGCCTTATTACGGATGGTAGTCAGCCGGTTGGGCGTGGTATCGGCCCGGTAGAAGAAGCGCGGGATGTGCTGGCAGTATTGCAGCGCGAGCACAGTGCACCACAGGATCTTCGGGAGCGTGCCTTGTTTCTGGCTGCACATCTGTTTTCACTTGCTTATCAAGAGCGTTATGAACAAGGGCTGGAAAGAGCGATCGCGATTTTGGATGAAGGTAAAGCCTGGCAGCAGTTCCAGCGCATTTTGGCCGCGCAGGGTGGGATGAAAGCCCTGCCTGACGCCAGCTACCAACATACCGAAGCGGCCACAGCAGCGGGCACACTTACCGCTATCGACAATCGTCAACTCGCGCGTCTGGCGAAGCTGGCAGGCGCTCCGGCGACAGCGGCTGCGGGGTTGCGTCTACATGCTCGAGTCGGCGACAAGGTCACCGTCGGACAACCTTTATTTACGCTCTGTTCCGATACGATCGGAGAGCAACAGTATGCGATGGCGTTTTATCGCCAATCGACAATTTTTACGGTCGAGAAGAAACGATGAGCGAGGCGATGGCTGTGAAAGATAAATCTCCAGTGGTGTTTTCCCTGAACAATCATCCGTTGGCTGAGTCACTCAGTAACGCGATTGGTGGTCAACCTGGCGAGTTTAACGCTCGGCAGTTTCCTGATGGGGAGTCCTATCTGCGTATTCAATCTGATGTAGAAAATCGCGCCTGTATTGTGGTGGCTGATCTGTCACACCCAAACATCAAATATCTGCCGTTGTTGTTTTTATTGGAAACACTGCGGGAGCTGGGAGCGTCGCAAGTGGGGTTAGTGGTGCCTTACCTCAGTTATATGCGTCAGGATCGCCGTTTTGTCGATGGGGAAGCGGTTACTTCACGTATTTTTGCCAAGTGCCTTTCTCAACATGCTGATTGGCTGGTTACGGTCGATCCACATTTGCATCGCTATCATTCTCTGGATGAAATCTATTCCATACCCAGTCGTGTTGTGCAAGGGGCTCCGGCATTGGCGCACTGGCTCAAAACGCAAAGCAACCTACTGTTGGTAGGGCCCGACAGCGAAAGCGAGCAATGGGTTGATGAGATTGCTGCCTTTAGTCAACATCCTTTTGTGATTGGAGAAAAGCAGCGCTTCGGGGATCGCCAAGTCGAAGTGATGCTGCCCGACATCAACGAATTCAGGGATAGAACGGCAGTGATTATCGACGACGTTATTTCCAGCGGGCAAACAATCCTGGAATGCGTTAAAACACTTCGGTCCAAAGGTATCGACAACATTCAGTGCGTGGCGGTGCACGGCATATTTGCCGATCACTCCGATAAAACCTTACTGGCCTCAGGCCTGAGCCAACTGGTCACATCCAATACCATCCCCCATCCTTCCAACGCTATTGATATTACGTCGCAACTGATTGCGCCCGTTATCAGCATGCTTAAATTGCCAGGAAAATCATTATGAAAATTACCTTTGTCGGCGGTACCGAGACCGTTACCGGCTCAAAATTTCTGCTGGAAACTGAAACGACAACCGTATTAGTCGATTGCGGTTTGTTCCAGGGCTACAAGTGGCTGCGGGAACGCAACTGGCAAACCTTGCCCCTGGACATCGACAAACTGGATGCGGTGCTGCTCACTCACGCACATCTGGATCACTCCGGTTATATCCCGGCGCTATACAAGCGCGGCTTTCGCGGCCCGGTGTTTACCCATCACGCCACTAAGGCCCTGTGTCAGATTTTATTGGCCGACAGCGGCCATATCCAGGAGGAAGACGCTAAGTATTACAGCAAACATAAATTGGGCAAGCACGCGCACCCTGAGCCGCTTTACGACCGTCAAACGGCGGAAGCCAGCATGAGGCTATTTCAGTCTGTGGAGTTTGATGAACAGATCGAGGTCGGGGATATCCGTTTTTATTTACAGCCTGCCGGTCATATTCTCGGCGCCGCCAGCATTATCGTTGAAGCGGAAGGGAAACGAATCGGCTTTTCTGGTGATGTCGGTCGCTTCGATGATGTGCTGATGACCCCCCCTCGACCATTGCCGGAGCTGGATCTGCTGTTGATGGAGTCCACCTACGGCAACCGCCGGCACGACACCCAAGATCCGTTTCAGCAGTTGGCGGAAATTGTTAACCGTGTCGCCAAAAGCGGCGGCGTGCTGCTAGTCCCGGCCTTTGCGGTAGGGCGGGCGCAGGCCTTGCAACATCTGTTGGCGACCCTGATGGATCAGGGCGATATCCCCAAAATGCCCATCTATCTCGACAGCCCCATGGCGATCAAAGTATCGGATATTTTCTGCCAGTTCAGTGATCAGCACCGGTTGAGTCACGAGCAATGCTACCGCCTATGCGATGGCGTGACCTATACCCGCACGGTGGACGAATCGAAGGCGATTGCCGGACAGGCTTTCCCCCATATTGTTATCGCTGGCAGCGGCATGGCTACCGGAGGTCGTATTCTCCACCACTTCAAACGCCTGTTAGGCAGTTCTAAAACCACGGTACTGTTTACCGGTTATCAGGCGGGCGGCACTCGCGGCGCAAAAATGCTGGAGGGTGTTGATGCGGTGAAAATCCACGGAGGCTGGGTACCGTTGAGAGCCACTGTCAAAGTCATCTCAGGTTTGTCGGGGCACGCAGACTACCTCGAACTGACCCAGTGGTTACAGCAGTCAGCGCTGACCGATACTACTCGAATTCAACTGATTCACGGTGACCCGGAAGCCCTTGAAGCCCTTCGGGTGCACTTGCAGGCGCACACCGCGTTTGCGGTGAATGTGGCGGGTTATCGCGATATTTTGCGCCTGTAATCGAAGAGATAATCCATAGCGGAGAAAAAGTTATGCAAATTGAAACCTTAAAAGATGTGCTGCACTCGGGAATTTCACCAACACCTCAGCCAGTGTTTATCCCACTGTGCGGACAAGAATATGGATGAACGGGCCCGGATGATCCTTGCGTATCTGTCCGATCATGAGAAGGCACTGACCAAGGTAGTCAGCGGGTTTGAAACCTCAGGCGACGAGCATGCACTGAACACCTGGTGTTACGAATATGTGGCAAATCACCCCATCGTTCGGCATGCGCATTGCGACGCCCTCTTTGCCGAGCTGGATGCGACGCAAATCATGGAGGTGATAGTCGATCAACACCAGCAGGTGATTGAACTGTATCGCTATCTCGCCTCCAGGGCGGAGATCCCCTCTGCCAAAGAGTTGATGGAATCACTCCGGTCGCTGGAGGAGCACGAAATGATGCGTATGGCGCAGTCTGCCAACCGGTTCGGGGATTTGTAGAGACACTAATTTCTCACAGATACACCACCATAAACGGAGGAATAATCATGACACTTAATGCGTTCAAATTCGG
>Ga0208813_1000649_pt1 | contig 24067 bp, 19 predicted proteins | sample MalvireepMed_904_FD_184250 | JGI IMG/M metagenome (GOLD analysis project Ga0208813, IMG submission 184250) | Marine viral communities from the Global Malaspina Expedition - Malaspina viral metaG DeepMed_904 (SPAdes) (version 2) | ecosystem: Environmental > Aquatic > Marine > Oceanic | place... | reverse complement strand
AAATTGAGGGGCTGTCGCTTTAAGCTCAACCGCCCAGCATTGAGCCACGCGCGGGCGGCTCGTTGAGTAACGGGCCGCTGGCAGGCTGCGCCGCACCGGCCAGCGCTAAGGAAATTCCCAGCGCAATAATCACGGCCCCACCGGTGAGTGCCGCCCAGCCCGCCGCTTTCTCGACCCGTTGCTGGCTCTGCTTGTGTAGCCGCTTGGTGGCCCACCCTCGGGCTACAATACTCGCCAGGGCCAGTATCGATACGGTAATGCCCGTGCCCAGCGACATCGCCACCACCGACGCGACCCCCACGTAAAATTGGCCCAAAAGGCTTGCGGCACCTAGCATCAAGATCGCTCCGCTGCAGGGGCGCATACCAATCGCCCCGACGGTCATCAAGGCCGTACGCCAATCCAACGCCTGCTCGGGTTCAATATGATGGGCACCGCCACAGCAGTGGCTGTGGTCGTGGCTGTGATCATGCGCATGTACGTGCTCCATGACCGGCTCACTCTGCACGGCATAGGCATGGCGCAGCTGCTTCACCGCTCGCCAGCAGAGCCAAGCCCCTAATAGCGCTACCAGAAAAAAGCTGGCCTGTTCCACCCATACCACGCTGCCCATGGCTTGACGCGTCACCCAGCCCAGCCCGTGTACCAATATCGCCACCATCGCAATGGCCGTCACGCCCTGCAGTAGCGAGGCAGCAAACGAGAGCCCTAGCGCCCGGCGAGTCGCACCGCCATGAGACGCCAAATAGGTGGCCAATACTGCTTTACCATGCCCAGGCCCTGCGGCATGAAACACGCCGTAGGCGAAGCTCACGCCAAGCAGCGTTAGCCACGTGCCGGTGGAAGGCGTTCGTGACAACTCGGTAATCGCCAGGGTCAGGCTGCGGTGTAGTTCTCGCTGCCACGTAAGTAGCTGCAGGCTGGCACCCTGTAAGTTCGCCTGTACCGCCCACACCAGCAGCGCCACGCCTAATAGCACCAGGGCACCAGTGGCCAACTGTCGTCCCGTTAACGGCATTCCCCCTCCGCACAAAAGATATAAAGTAACACTTTATACATGACCAGCCAGTAGGCCGCTAGCGGCAATCCACCCGCCCTGTTTCCGCAAAGTGGCGGCCTAATCCCGGTTCGCCTTCCTCGTCCACGTCTAGTAGTGACGCCTGCAACACCTTCTCCGGATCGGGGTCGGCGGGTAGCACGCTTAGCGTGCAATCGGGTTCGCCGTTGAGAATCAGCGCCTGAGGAGAGGGCTCGTCGCCCTCTTCCTCATGTACCATCTCGATGTAGTACGTGGGGTCAAAGACTTGATACTCCAGCACCTGACCGCTCAAAGGCTGGGGTGAGGTCAGCGGTAAAATAAACATAAACGTTAAACGGCCGTCCCGCTCCAGTGCGGTGTACTCGGTGACCTCGCCAAACGTCTGCGGCTTGTCGCCGATCCGCACCTCGGTAAAGTAGTGCTGAGGAGTCAAGTTATTGCGAATCTCACTGCCCAACTGATCCAGCCCCTGCTCCAGGCTCGTGCCTGGTACCTGCTGCAACTCCTCCATGACGACCAAGCTATAAAAGGGGTCCATTCGCCACGTTTGATGAAGCCCGGTGACTGCACCGTCGTCGTTGGTAATGACCCGCACGCTCATATCGATCCAGCCATGGGGGTGCGCCATAGCTAAAGGGCTAGCCAACAGGCTACCCACCACCAACGCCTGACAGGTGCGCCGAACCGATACCCGTGGCCATGCTCTTATCACGGTAATTCTCCTAATTTGCGCTGTAACTCCACGAGCCAGGGATCTAGCACATAAGGCGGTATCGGCTGGCTACCGCGCAGTGCTGACACGCTCACTAAGCTGCCTCCTTGTGCATCGCTTACTTGTAGTTGGATGCGATACTCCGGCCAGCGTGCCAGGCTTGCCTCGGCGCGCCCTAAGGTCAAATCAGCGTGGCGTATCACATAGCCCTGCTCCATCATCAGTGCTACCGCCTCGCGGAAGGTTTGCTCCATTGGCGCGCTATAGCGCAGCTCGCGCGGTTCAAGAGGTTGCGTGGTGGCACAGCCTGCCAGCCACAGCGTGGCGCATAGCGTGAGCGCTACCCATGAGGTATGGCGAAACGGTGTCATGATGCCCCCTGCGGTGTGACGGATGACGAAAAAGCGTCCTGGAAACGGCCACAGAAATCATCGTTACTGGCGCTATAGGATTCTCGCAGGTCGCCCAGGTGGTCAAAGCGTCGAATGTCCCTTGAAATGCGCAGATGGCCATCGCGGGCAAGCAGCGATACCCGCTCTACCTCAACGGGCTGCTGGCCAAAACCTGGGCCGAAGGAGCCTCCCACGCCAATCCCTACACCGCGACCAATACCCAACCCGCCAAACAGGCGGAAGCCGCTGCCGTAGCCATAGTCGTAGTCATAGCGGTCGTAGTAGCCGATCAGCTCGCGCTCCCGGGAGGCACTCACTAGCCCAAGTTCAGTATCAGAGGTCTCCAACGAAAACCCCCAGGCTTCCAGCACATCGATGCTTGCCGTCAAAACGCTCAGCGTTTCATCTGGTGCAGACTGGCCGGTGGGAAGGTCGGTAGGAAAGTAACAAGCCGCCGCTGGCGCAGGCTCCGCTTGGGGCAGCCGGTCAGGAACCGTCTGACAACCCGCCAGTGCCAACAGGCAGGTAATGCTAAGGGGTATGGCCTTCATGATAAATCCTCTCGCTACCTTCGTGGCTGGTGTGCCACCAAGCAGCGCGCTAAGCTCGCCAACAGACATTAAAAAGAACGACAACACGCTGAGACAACGTTTTAAGGAGGTTGTGCGATGAAAGTACTGCTTTGCCCTGACAGTTTTAAGGACGCCTTGGATGCCGAAGAGGCCGCCAAGGCCATGGCACAAGGTATTCAACGGGCAGCGCCCAACGCCATCACACAGCTCTGCCCCCTGGCGGATGGCGGCGAAGGCAGCCTTGATGCCTTAATTGCCGCCACCCATGCCGAGCGCCGTACGCTCACGGTGCAAGACGCCCTTGGGCGGCCACGCCAAGCCGCCTGGGGCTGGCTAAGCGAGCAGCGTACCGCGTTTATCGAGCTGGCAGAAGCCAGCGGCCTGCAGCACCTGACCCACGCAGAGCGCAGCGCCCTGCATACCACCACCTTCGGCGTGGGCGAGCTGTTTCTCGCTGCCCTAGATGCAGGCGCCACCCATGCCCTGCTGCTGCTCGGCGGAAGCGCCACCAACGATGCGGGCGCAGGAATGCTGCAAGCATTGGGGGCTACGCTACTGGATGCCCAGGGCCAGCCGCTGCCTCCAGGCGGCGGCGCACTCCAGCAGCTTGCGACCCTGGATCTTTCGACGTTAGACCCGCGCTTGGCCGAATTACGCGTAGAGGCCGCCGTGGATGTGGATAACCCACTGCTAGGCGAACGCGGTGCCAGTGCCGTCTTCGGCCCACAAAAGGGCGCGACAGACGCCGATGTGGCAACGCTAGACCGCGCACTCGGCCACTTTGCCGACCTCACCGCCAAGGCGCTGGGCCGAGACGACCGAGAGCTGCCAGGAGCGGGAGCGGCAGGCGGCATGGGGTTTGCGGCGCACTGCTTTTTGAACGCGACGCTAACGCCAGGCATTGAAATGATCATGCAGCAGGCGAATTTTGCCCAATTACTGAACGATGCAGATTTAGTGATTACCGGCGAGGGCCGCCTAGATGGCCAGAGCTTAGCGGGCAAAACGCCGATTGGTGTCTCACGCGCCGCTAAGCGCCAGGGCAAGCCGGTGATTGTGCTCGCGGGTAGCCTAGGCGATGGCTGGCAAGCCTGCACGGAAGAAGGCGTTACCGCCGCCTTTGCGCTAGCCGATGGCCTAATGACATTAGAACAGGCGCTACCCCGCACGGCAGAGCTTCTGGCAGACCGTTGCGAAAGCATCGCACGCCTGTGGCTTGCAAGCCGCTGAGCGCGACTTTGAGCGGGTCGTGGAGCGAGCCTTGAAGATAAGCCCCTTGAAATGACGCGCCTGCGCCTACATTTCTTTATTCATCAGCGATGAGTCAGCCGTCGCCAGCTCACCGCTCTAATGGTAGGGCGCTATAGCTGCGATGCAAAAAACCTGTTTTGCATCACAAGCACAGCGCCTTAAGCTAGATCAAACGATTTGATGGCCGTACTTTTTCAGCGCGGCTCCAACCATGGAGGAGCACAAATGGATAATATGAACAGCATTGGCCTACACGAAGGCAGCGCCAGCCAGTTAGCCGAGAAACTCAATCACCTGCTGGCCAACTATCAGATTTTTTACATGAATGTGCGTGGCTACCACTGGAACGTGAAGGGCAACGACTTCTTTGAGCTGCATGCCAAGTTTGAAGAGTTCTACACTGACCTGCTGACCAAAGTAGATGAAGTGGCCGAGCGTATTCTCACCCTGGGGCATAAGCCGGTACACGCCTACAGCGATTACGTGAAGCTGTCGCGCATCCAAGAAGACAAAGATGTCCACGATGGCAAGACCTGCGTGCAAGGCGTTCTGGCAGGCTATCAAACGCTGATCGAACTGCAGCGCGAACTGCTGGCGCTAGCGTCTGACGCCGACGACGAAGGCACCGCCGCCCAGGCGGGCGACTACATCCGCGAGCAGGAAAAAACCGTGTGGATGCTCAACGCCTATTTAGGCAAGTAAGTTCGGTGAACAGCCGCGATTAATAACACTGCGGCTCTTCGTCCCTAATAAAAACGGCACCTTCGCGGTGCCGTTTTTATTGCTCTTTTGCTACTTTAGCATGGCGTTACTTCGCCAGCGCCGCTACCAGATCGCGCAGCATGGCCCAGAACTCCGCCACGGACTCGATCTCCACCCGCTCATCCGGCGAGTGCGCGCCGCGAATCAGCGGGCCAAAGGAAATCATGTCCAAGTGCGGGTATTTGCTGCCCAAAATACCGCACTCTAGCCCTGCATGGATCACTTTCACCTCGGGCTCGTGGCCCATCAGCGCCGCGTGGCGCGCCTTGAAGGTGGCCAGTAGCGGGCTATCCGGGTTGGGTGCCCAGCCGGGGTAGCCGTTTTCGACTTTCACCCGTGCGCCCATTAGCCCAAACAGCGCCTGAAAGCGCTCGGCCATCGCTTGGGCAGCGCTATCGTGCAACGAACGCACCAGGGCGCAGAGGTGGAAACGCCCCTGCTCGACGCTTAACACGCCCAGGTTGTTGGAGGTTTCGACTACGCCTGGCACGTCGGCGCTCATGCGCTCGACGCCACACGGGGCGGCATGTAGCGCGGCCAGCAGCATGGCGCTAGCGTCCAGGGTCAGCGGCTCAGCGTCGGCCTGTTCCGCACGGGTGGCGGTCAATACCAAGCCGCTATCGCCACTGCCCAGCTCGGCTTTGAGGGTCACGGCCAGCTTCTCAACGGCCGCCAGGGCGGCGTCCATATCATCGGCGGGCAGCGCTACCTGGGCAAAGGCTTCACGGGGAATGGCGTTGCGCAGCGTACCGCCCTGGTAGCTCACCAGGCGTGCATCGAAGGCCTCCAGTGCCCACAGCACACGTACCAGCAGGCGGTTAGCGTTTCCCAAAGGCTTATGGATATCCATGCCCGAGTGGCCGCCTTTCAGGCCGGTGAGCGAGAGAGAAAGGAGTTGCTCACCCTCCTGCAGGGCAGCGCTGGGCAGTTGCGCATCGACCACCACATCCGCGCCGCCCGCACAGCCGATATACACCTCGCCACGGTCTTCGCTATCCAAGTTGAGCAGCAGCGAGCCTTCCAACCAGTTTTCGGCAAGGTTCAGCGCACCGCCCATGGAGGTCTCTTCTTCCAGGGTGAACAGCGCTTCCAGCGGGCCATGGGTCAGCTCGGGGTCTTCCAGCACGGCCAAAATGGCCGCCACGCCCAGGCCATTATCCGCCCCTAGAGTGGTGCCTTCAGCGTGAAGCCATCCCTCTTTGACCACGGTGCGAATGGGGTCACGGGTAAAATCGTGCTCATGCCCCGAGTTGGCCTGGGCTACCATATCCAGGTGCCCCTGCAGCACAATACCGGGAGCGCCTTCACAGCCGGGCGTTGCGGGCTTGCGAATGCGCAGGTTGCCAAAGGCATCCCGGTCGTGGGTGAGCCCCTGAGCATCGGCCCAGGCTTCTAACGTCGCCACCAAAGCGGCTTCATGGCCGGAGGGGCGCGGCGTGTTACACAGGGTGCGAAAGTGCTGCCATACAAGGCGTGGTTCGAGCGCTGCTAGATGTGCGTTCATGGAAACTCTTCATTATCGATAACGGGCTTACTTTACCGCTCTGGCTCACTGGGGAAAAGCGCACATGCTTCGATCACCTGCTGTACAGCCTGACGTAAGCATTGTACGGCCTCTTTTTGAGCCTTAGCGAACGGCTGATTTTGGTAGGCCCAAGCAGCGAGCTGCTGATGCGCCTGCTGGGCCTCACCTAACGGTTGGCGGCTGGCTTCACGCGCCAGCGCCTGCAGCGCCGGGCGAGCCAGGGCGGGGTCGCGGCGAGCATAAGCGACATCGTGAATGGCTTGGTGCTCGGCTGCGCTAAGCGGCTGGCCGGAGAGCGAGGTGAGCAACAGCGCCACCACCGGAGCGGGCAGTGTTGCCAACTCAAACGCCAACAGGCCGGGTAGCGAAGCGGCAAAGCCTGCGGTTAATTCACCGAGCACCGACTGCCCCTCTTGGTTGAGCGGTTTGGCGACCATCACGGCGTATTCGCCAGTGGCGGCTTCTCGGGTAATGCCTAAACGCACCGGCACAAACCCCAGCGCCAGCCAAAATTGGAGCAACCCTGCCTCAGCACCAAAAGTAGCCCCATACAGCACAATACCTTGCTGAGCAGCGCTGACCATATCCTCTTCCAACAGCTGCCGCCCCAGCCCTTCGCGACGGCGCTGTGGGTGGGCAGCAATGCGCGCCACCCGCCGCCAGCGGGCGGTTAGCGCCTCACGGCTGCCACAATGGGCCGCCAGCGACTGCGCCAACAAATGCCCCTGAGGTCTGCGCTCGCCTCGCGCTACCTGCTCGGCAAGCGCGGCATCAAAGCCGCCCTCCTCTCGCGTGACCAGTACCGCTTGGGGGCCAACCCCATCGCTGCCTAGCACCATGCGCAGCGACGTGCCGGGGCCATCCAGCAGTTGGCGTAAATCACTCGGCGTGGTGCGGTAGTGGGACTGCACCAGCAGGCCAAACAGCTTTTCCAGCAAAGCCCCCCGCTCCGCTAGCTGCGCTTGGCTAATCACCATGCTGGGAAGCCGCTCGCCCTGGTGTGGCTCTACTTTGGGCAGCGGCGCATCGAGTAAAAGCAGGTGCTGAATGACGGCTTCCAGCGGGTCACCGGCTGACCAGCGTATTGGCGCTTGCAGCGTCAATTCACGCCACTGGGGCGCTTGGCGGTCCAATATATCGCGAAAACGCAGCGCAAAGCCGCGCCCCGAGCCTTCGTAGCCATGCACCGTCGTGGCAAACGCAATGCGCGGAAAAGCCACCAGCCAGCGGGCCAGCAACGACGCCGGAATGGCGGCGGCTTCATCCACCAGCAGCATACTGCCGCTGCCTCCTAGCGTGCCCTGCTCTACCTGTTCCGTCAGTACATCCGGCGGCAAAAAGCGCAGCCGACTGCCGTTGGGAAGCAACACCTCAGCGGGGCCGTGGTGCTGTGCTTCAGGGCACAGCGCCGCCACTCGGCTAAAGACGCTCTCCACTGCGCTAAGCCGAGGGGCCGTAAGCAGAAGCTCTACACCACCGCTTTGCTGCAGTAAGCGCGCGCAGGCTATGCCCAAAGCGGCACTTTTGCCTCGCCCCCGGTCGGCAGTCACCACCAGCGGGCGGCGGCGTTTGAGCTTGACCAGCGCGCTCACTGCGCTGGCTTGGTCTAGAGTGAGACAGTCAGCATCGTTCCAGTGCGCGGCGGCTGCTTGCCGTTTGCTCAACGCGGGTAGCCATAACGCACCACCAACGGGCCAGCGGATCACGGCGTTAGACTCGCCCAACTGACAGGCCAGCCGCGCTAAATAGTGCGCGCTGAGCGCTTCCCACTGCCAAGGGTAATCGGCAAAGCGGGCGTAGTCGGGGTCGGGTTGGCTGCCCCACGTCGCTGGGGTAACCAGCACCAGCAGACCGCCAGCGCTGACAGTGCCCGCTAGTGCGCCTAGGGCATCTGGATCTAACCCTTGGTGGCCGCTGGCATCCAGGATCACCAGCTGATGCTCTGCTCCCAGCCGGGTGCGCGCTTTGCGGCTTGGCAAGCTCGGTGCTACCGGCGCTTGCTGGCCATCCCCTATCCACAGTGGCGCACTCCAGTCGAGTGCTTGCCATAGCGCCAACGCCTGCTGGCGCGCCTGCTCTGGAGCACCGTTAAGCCACACTAACCCCCGCCAGCCGCGCCGCTTTAAACGGCGGGCATAGCTGGCTAACACAGCAGCTTGTTGTGCAACGGCAGTGCCAGCCGGTGAGGTAGGCTCAGCGTGGTGCGGCCTGCCCATGGCAACTCCTTAAAATAAAAATTCTCTTACAACTTTGGTTTAACAAATAGGCGCTTTTCAACGTTTTATCACCATATCCCCCCTGTGGAAGTGCACCCAATAGCATTTTAAAGCGATGTTTTGACTGCCATTTTTCAAATAAAACGGCAACAAAGCCCGCGTTAGCTTCCTTGTATTACTGATATTGCGCTGCAGCGGGGGGTATGTGCTAGCTTAGCGATGCAGCGCAGGATGTTTTACTTTACGTAAACGTTAGCCTGCCCGCTGTACTTTCCTGCTTTCAGGTCATTAACACTAATAACGCTAACCGCCAAAGTACCAGGAAACATACAATGAAAAAGACTACAAAATTCGTATTGACCAGCCTTGCCGCTGGCGTCGCTTTCGCCGCTCTCACCTCCACCGCCCAGGCACAAGAGCAGTGGACCATGACCTCCACCTGGCCGGAGAACCTGGATCTGATCAAGATCGACCAGCACTGGGCAGAGTTGGTTAACCAACTAGCGGGCGACGAAGTTCAAATTAACTTCCGCGCAGGCGGCACCTTGATGCCCGGCACCGAAGTCTTCGACGCCACTGAAACCGGCGCTATCCAAGCCGCAGGTGACTGGCCCGGCTACTGGGCAGGCTTAAACCCAGCGTTCTCGCCGCTGGCCACCACCACCAGTTTGTTCAACGGTGTCGATTATCTGAACTGGATCCAACAGTGGGGCGGTTTTGAGCTCTACCAAGAGATCTATGGCCAGTACAACATGGTTTACCTGCCCTACGGTATTACCAACAATGAATCCGGCTTTATGGGCCGCACGCCCATCGAGAGCATCGCCGACCTAGAAGGCAAGCGCCTGCGTCTTTCTGGCCGTGACCAGGGCCGTGTGCTTGAAGAGTTGGGCGGCTCACAGGTCACACTGGCTGGTGGCGAAGTGTACCAAGCCATTGAGCGTGGCGTGATTGACGCAGGTGAGTTCTCCACCCCTGGCGTTGACTTCAATGCAGGCTTTGCCGAAGTGGCCGACTACTGGGCGACCCCCGGCTGGCACCAGTCAGCGAGCGTGTTCGGCGTTATGATCAACAAAGATTCTTGGGATGCGCTTTCTGAAGAGACGCAAGCCAAGCTGCGTATCGCTGCCGAAGCCACCATGGCGTGGTCACTCTCCTGGTCTGAGCGCGAATCCACCGAAGCGACCCAGAAGTTTATCGACGCGGGCGTGACCATCAACCAGTTCTCTGAAGAGGATCTGGCGCGTATCCAGGAGATCACCAACGAGGTCATCGTACGCGGCGCCTGTGAGAATCCAGACCATGCTAAGGTCTACCACTCCATGATCACCTACCTGCAAGAGTACGCCGCATGGCGTGATGTGACGGCCCCGTTCAACATGAGCCGTACCATGGATAACCTGCCCTCACTGGAAGAGATCGAAGCCTGCCTATAAGGCATTCACTATAAAAGCGTAACATTGCCGCCCCAGCACCTGCCGGGGCGGCCTTAGCTCAGTTGCGGAGATCTTCCATGAATGCGATTGCCAAGGCGATCGATGCGATTAACGAGCTGTTTGGCCGCATTATCGCGCCGTTAATTGCCATCATTACTCTCATAGTGCTTTACGACATTGTGTCGCGCTTTTTTTTCGGCCGCCCAAGCGACTGGGCGTTCGATATTACGAAGATGCTGTTCGGCGCTCACTTTATGCTCATGGCGGCTTACGGGTTGCGTCATCACGCTCACGTTGAGGTGGATGTGGTGAAGCGTTTGCTATCTCGTAAGAAGCAGGCCGTGCTGGATCTCATTGGCTACCTAGTTTTCTTCGTGCCGTTTATTTGGCTGCTGCTGACCTACGGCTGGCGCTTCTTTGAGCGCTCCTTTAGCCGTGGCGAAACCACCTACGGCATGGTCTCGATTCCCGTTTATCCGGTGAAAGGGGTCATCGTAGTGGCCGCCGCGCTGATTTTGCTACAGGCGATTGCCATTGTGCTGCACGCCATTATGCAGCTGCGTGAGGAGACATCCGCATGAGTGCAGAACTACTGACGCTGGTGATGTTTGGCGGGCTGCTGGTCGGGCTGTTTATGGGCCATCCGCTAGCCTTTGTGCTGGGCGGCATGGCGGTCATCGGCGCGTATCTAGGCCCCGGTATTAATACCCTCGGCATTATTATTAATAACGTTTATGGCAACGCCATGGACAACTATGTGCTGGTCGCCATTCCGCTGTTTATTTTGATGGCGCGCTTTCTCAACGACTCCGGCGTGACGGAGAAGATGTTCGACGCCATGCGCCTGCTGCTGGCGAATGTGCGCGGCGGCCTCGCCTTAACCGTCGTGGTTGTTTCGGTATTGCTGGCAGCCACGACCGGTATTGTTGGGGCGTCCATCGCCGTCATGGGGATGATCGCGCTGGTGCCGATGCTGAAGTATGGCTACAACAAAGAGCTCAGCGCGGGCGTGATCATGGCCAGCGGCTGTCTAGGCATTTTGATTCCGCCCAGCATCATGCTGATTTTGATGGCCAGCTACTCGCCTGTGTCGGTGGGTGCGCTGTTTGCCGGGGCGCTGATTCCAGGCCTGCTGCTGGGCGTGATGTACGCGCTTTACGTGGTGCTGATCTGCTGGCTGAAACCCAGCTACGGCCCCAAGGTGCCGAAAGAGGAGCGCTCGGAAGTCAGTACCAAAGAGCTGCTTATTATGCTGGGCAAGTACGTGGTGCCGCCGATGTCGCTGATCCTGGGCGTGCTCGGTGCTCTATTTACCGGGATCGCCACCGCTACGGAAGCATCCGCGATTGGTGTGTTTATCGCTTTCCTGCTGTTCTTGATCTTTGGCGACCGCAAGCTCTCTACCTGCTACAACACGCTGATCGAAGCGGGTAAAACCACCACCATGGTGATGCTGGTACTGGTAGGGGCAACGGCATTTACCGGCGTGTTCTCCATTGGTGGCGGCATGACTGTGATCAGTGATTTTGTACTCGCCATGCCGGGCGGCACCTTTGGCGCGCTGCTGCTGATGCTGTTCCTGGTCTTTATCCTGGGTATGTTCCTGGATTGGACCGGCATCGTGCTGCTGAGCTTCCCGATTATGCTGCCGATCATTGCTCAGATGGGCGTGGACGTATTGTGGTTCGTGGTCATGGTCGCTGTGGTGCTGCAGACCTCCTTCCTCACACCGCCATTTGGCTATGCCCTGTTCTATCTTAAAGGGGTCGCCCCTCCAGGGGTGGAGATCGTTGATCTGTACAAAGCGGTGGTACCGTTTGTGGCGATCATCATTCTGGCCTGTATCCTGATGTCTATCTTCCCCAGCTTGATTACCGGGCTACCTAGCATGATGGTGGGCTACTAACACATCAGCGGTTAGGCCTGCGCTAAATCCCTCCGCTTTGCGGGGGGATTTTTTTGCCTGCCCGAATGCTGGCTGCACCCTTTTGGCACAGGTGATACTATTTGCAACCGCTATTTTTTCGCATTGATGAGCCATGCTGCCCCTCGTCCAAGGAGACAACGACGTGTCTACGCCTGCCCGCCGGTCACCATCGGCTCTGCTCTCAGGTTTTGCTTCCCGCATCACGCTGTCGCTAAGCCCTTGGTCAATCGCGCTGTTTTTGGTGGCGCTTATTGTGGCGCTGCCTATTTTGGTCGTGCTTGGCCATATCGTGATGCCCACCGAAGGCGTTTGGCAGCACCTGGCCAGCACCGTGCTGCCCCGCTATCTCTCGAATACGTTCTGGTTAGTGCTATGGGTAGGCTTAGGCACCCTGGTGATTGGCACCGGAACGGCGTGGCTGGTGGTGATGTGTCGCTTCCCCGGCAAGCGCCTATTTGAGTGGGCGCTACTGCTGCCGCTGGCGGTGCCGACCTATGTGATTGCTTATGCCTACACCGATTTTCTACAGGTGGCGGGGCCGCTACAAAGCCTGCTGCGGGAGTGGTTTCACTGGCAGGTCGGCGACTACTACTTCCCCAATGTACGCTCGTTGGGGGGCGCTGCCACGCTGATCACCTTCGTGCTTTACCCCTATGTGTACCTGCTGGCCCGCGCTTCCTTCTTAGAGCAGTCGGTGTGCGTCTTGGATGTTGGTCGCACGTTAGGGCGCGGCCCCTGGCGTTTATTTGCCAGCGTGGCGCTGCCGCTGGCGCGCCCAGCGCTGGTGGGTGGCGTGTCGCTGGTGTTGATGGAAACCCTCAATGAGTTTGGCGCGGTGCAGTTTTTTGGGGTGGATACCTTTACCACGGGTATTTACCGCACCTGGTTTGGCCTGGGCGAGCCGATTGCCGCGGCCCAGCTAGCCGCCTGCCTGCTGACCTTCGTGATCGCCTTCGTGCTGCTGGAGCGCTGGTCGCGGGGTAAGCGCCGCTACTTCCACACCACCAACCGCTATCAACAGTTGCCTGAGTACAGGTTGCACGGCTGGCACGCCGTCGGGGCGACGCTGGCCTGCCTGTTACCAATCACCGTTGGCTTCTTGCTGCCCAGCGGTATTCTGCTGGAAATGGCGATGACTACCGGCGACAGCCTATTTGGCACGCGCTTCATCGGCTTTGCCATGAACAGCCTGAGCCTCGCTACGGTGGCAGCGCTGATTGCGGTGGGGCTGGCGGTGCTGCTGAGCTACGGCGTGCGGCTGCACAACTCCCCCAGCGCGCGACTGTTTACCCGCATTGCGGCGATGGGTTACGCCATTCCTGGCTCGGTGGTGGCCGTGGGTATTTTGATTCCGTTTGCCTGGCTGGATAACGCGCTCAACACTTGGCTTCACACCCATTACGATAAGATCATCGGGCTGGTGTTTAGCGGCACGGCGTTCATCTTGATTTACGCCTATGTGGTGCGCTTTTTGGCGGTGTCGTTTAACGCAGTAGAGGCGAGCCTGGGCAAAGTGACGCCAAGCATGGACGCCGCCTCGCGCACCTTAGGGCAAACTGCCGGCGGCACATTGCGGCGCATTCATACGCCACTGATGCGCAGCAGCCTATTGGCCGCGGGCATTCTGGTGTTTGTGGATGTGATGAAGGAGCTGCCCGCCACGATTATTTTGCGGCCGTTTAACTTCGACACGCTGGCGGTGCGCGCTCACAGTTTGGCGTCCGATGAGCGCTTGGCGGAGGCGTCTACTGCATCGCTCACCATTGTGGTGGTGGGGATTCTACCGGTAATTCTACTCAGCTTGGCGATGCGCCGGGCGCGCCCAGGCAGCCAAGCCGAGTAATTAAAACGCGCAACTAACGCGGAAAGACTAACGCGGAAAGATAAATACCTGGGTGTGGTCGAGGTCGATATCAATCGGCTGCCCCTCCTGGGGCAGGAAGACCCCTGGTACCCGTGCGTGCAGGTGCGCTTCTTGGCCATCAGCACCGTGGGCACATAGGTGAATCAAGCTAGTGCGGCCCAGTAGTTTCGCCATCACCACGTGGCTGTGGCTGTGGGTTTCCGCAGGCAGGTCGCGCTCTTTGATACGCAGCGCCTCCGGGCGGATCATCACCTGGGCCTGGCTACCCTCTGGCAGCCAGCTGGCATCTATGTCGCCTACCGGCGTTTGTACCACGCCTCCTTCCACCATCCCTTCAAGCTCGTTCACTTCCCCAAAGAAGGTCACCACAAATGGGTCGACGGGAGCGCAGTAAAGCTCCCGCGGGGTACCCGTTTGGACGATTTTGCCATCGCGCATCAAGGCGATACGGTCGGCCATAAACATCGCTTCTTCCGGGTCGTGAGTCACCAGCAGCGTGGCAGAGCCCAGCTTTTTCAACACGTGCAGCGTATCGTCGCGAATCCGGTCACGCAGCCGAGCGTCCAGGCTGGAGAAGGGTTCATCCAACAGCATTAGCTTGGGCGTAGGTGCCAGAGCTCGGGCCAGCGCCACGCGCTGCTGCTGACCGCCGGAGAGCATATGCGGGTAGGTATCGGCGTAGTCAGCCATGCCAAGCTGGGTTAGTAGCTCCAGCGCACGTTCACGGCGCTGGCTGGAGGGCAGATGCTTTAAGCCGAAAGTGACATTTTCCAACACGCTAAGGTGGGGGAAGAGCGCTGAATCCTGAAACGCCAGCCCGACGTTGCGCTTTTCCGGCGGTACATGGCGTTTGCCGGGGGCGGCAATGGCCTGCCCTTCCAGGCTGACGGTGCCTTCTTGGACCACTTCCAGCCCTGCCGCAATGCGCAGTAGCGTGGTTTTACCGCAGCCGGAAGGGCCAAGCAGGCAGACCACTTCGCCCTGAGCAATGTCGAGATCAATACCTTTAACAACTTTGTTAGCCGCAAACGTATGCTGAACATCGCGTAGCGACAGCGCCGATGCAGGTGCTGCCACCTCAGAAAGGGACACAGTTGCCGTCATTCGTTCACCCATGGTTTGTTCGCCGGGAGAGCGCTGACCGCTCAGCCATTGCGAACACGGTTGAAAGTTATTTGCATTCTATTTTCTATTGGCGTGAGATGCACGTCTAGGCACAAAAAGTGATGCGAGTCATTAGCATTTCGCTTGACGTTCTTCGAACAAGGCGTTTCAATAGCACACGCCGTTAATGCAACTTATTATCATAAACATTCAGGGTATTTGTTATGAAACAAGCACGTCTTACGGCCTCCGTAGCTGCCATCATGGCCGGTTCTGCGTTCGCCAGCAGCGCACTCGCTAATGAAGTCAACATCTACTCCGCACGCCATTACGACTCTGACGAAATTCTCTACCAAGCGTTCACTGAAGAGACAGGCATTGAAGTAAACGTGCTGGAAGGCGATGCCAACCAACTGATGGAGCGTATGCAGCGTGAAGGCGTGGCTAGCCCCGCCGACGTCATGCTGACCGTGGATGCAGGCAATCTGTGGCGCGCCGAGCAAGACGGCATTTTTCAAAGCGTAGACTCTGATGTACTTAACGAGCGTCTGCCGGAATCCATGCGTCACCCAGAAGGCATGTGGTTTGGCTTTAGCCAGCGTGCCCGTGTGATCTACTACAACCGCGAAAACTTCGACCCGAGCCAGATCTCTACTTACGAAGATCTTGCCGACCCGCAGTTTGAAGGCCAAGTATGCATTCGCTCTTCCAACAACATCTACAACCAGTCACTGTTGGCATCGCTGATTGAGCACCACGGCGCAGAGGGTGCGCAAGAGTGGGCTCAAGGCGTTGTGAATAACATGGCCCGCGACCCAGAAGGCGGTGATACCGATCAGATTCTTGGCGTTGCCAGCGGTGAGTGTAACCTCGCCGTCGCCAACCACTACTACTACGTACGCCTGCTGCACTCTGACGATGCCGCCGAGCGTGAAGCCGCGCGCAAAGTGGGCGTGATCTTCCCCAATCAGGATGACCGCGGTACCCACGTGAACGTCGGCGGTGCAGGCCTGGTCGCCAACGCGCAAAACCCGGAAAACGGCATTCGCTTCCTGGAGTTCCTGGCCTCTGACCAAGCGCAGGAAGTGCTGGCCGAGCGTAACTACGAGTTCCCGGTGGTAGAAGGCGTGAAGAAAAACCCAGTGCTGGAGTCTTGGGGCGATTTCGCTAAAGACGACATCAACATCAGCATCCTGGGTGAGAACAACCCGGAAGCGGTACGTATCTTCGACCGCGTCGGCTGGCGTTAAGCGCGACTTGGGCACACGCTTTTGAAGCCGGTGCTTAAGTAACGTACTCAACACAACCCCCGCAGCGACCGCTGTGGGGGTTGTGTGTTATTGGCGAGTGCTCTCTCGTTCGTTAGTGGGCTTCATCCCAATTCGCGCCGCTTTGCGCTTCCACAATCAGCGGTACGCTGAGCGAGGCCGCGGCCTGCATGCGTGCCTGCACTTGCTCAATAAAGCGCTCTACCTGCGCCTCGGCCACCTCGAACACCAATTCATCGTGTACCTGCATGACCATCAGCGCATCGAACTCCCCTTCCGCTAGCCACGCATCCACATCAATCATGGCCTGTTTGATAATATCCGCCGCCGTGCCCTGCATCGGCGCGTTGATGGCCGTGCGCTCGGCCCCTTGGCGGCGGTTGCGGTTTTGCGAGTGAATCTCTGGCAGGTATAAACGCCGCCCCATCACGGTTTCGACAAAGCCATCTTCCGCCGCCTGGGTACGAATGCGGTCCATATAGCGGGCGACGCCTGGGTAGCGGTCAAAGTAGCGGTCGATGTAGGTTTGGGCCTGGCTACGGTCAATACGCAGCTGACGAGCCAGTCCCCAAGCGCTCATGCCGTAAATCAAGCCAAAGTTAATCGCCTTGGCGCTACGCCGCTGGTCGGCAGTGACTTTTTCCAGTGAGGTTCCGAATACCTCCGCCGCCGTGGCGGTATGGATATCGCGCCCTTCGGCAAACGCTTCTAGCAGCCCTTTATCTTCCGAAAGGTGCGCCATAATACGCAGCTCGATCTGCGAGTAGTCCGCAGCCACGATGCGATACCCGGGGCGGGCCACGAAGGCCTGGCGAATCTTGCGCCCCTCCTCGGTACGGATAGGAATATTCTGCAGGTTCGGGTCCGACGACGACAGCCGCCCGGTGGCCGTAACCGCCTGATGATAGCTGGTGTGCACGCGGCCAGTTTTCTTGTTCAGCAGGCGCGGCAGCTTATCGGTATAGGTAGATTTCAGCTTGGCCAGGCCACGGTGCTGCATGATCACCTTGGGCAAGGGGTAGTCCAGCGCCAGCTCTTCCAGCACGGCTTCGGCGGTGGAAGGCGCGCCCTTGGGGGTTTTCTTGATGACCGGAATCTTCTGCTCTTCGAACAGAATCTGGCCCAGCTGCTTGGGAGACCCCAGGTTGAACTCGCGGCCCGCCAGCTCAAAAGCTTCACTCTCTAACTCGCGGATGCGCTGTTCGAGCTGCTGGCTCTGCTCGTACAGGCGCTCGGCATCCACGGCCACGCCGTTACGCTCGATGCGCGACAGCACGCTGATTAGCGGTAGTTCAAGGTGGTCGAGCACCTCGGCCAAGCGCCCTTCCCGCTCCACTTGGGGACGCAGCGTGTCCTGTAGGCGCAGGGTGATATCTACATCCTCGCAGGCGTAGGGAGCCGCTTGCTCTAGGGCAATCTGATTAAACGTCAGCTGCTTGGCGCCTTTGCCCGCGATCTCTTCAAACGAAATGGTTTTCTCGCCCAGGTACTTCAGCGCCAGCGAATCCATATCGTGGCGCGTGGCGGTGGAGTTGAGCACATACGACGCTAGCATGGTGTCGGCAAACGGGCCAACGACAGAAATGTCGTAGTTCGCCAGTACGGAAATATCGTATTTGAGGTTTTGACCAATTTTGGTTTTGGCCGGGTCTTCCAGCAGTGGCTTTAACGCTGCCAGCACCGCTTTGCGATCAAGCTGCTGGGGAGCATCCAAGTAATCATGGGCCACCGGAATATAGGCAGCTTCCCCGGCTTCCAGCGACACGCCAATACCCACAATTTCTGCATCCATGTAGTTGAGGCTGGTGGTTTCCAAGTCGAAGCAGAAACGTTCGGCCTTGTTGAGCCGTTCGAGCCACGCCTCCAGCTCGGCCTGCTCGGTAATCACATGGTCGTGGCGCTCGGTCGGCGCCGTTTCCGTCGCGCTGTCGGTTGTTTCCGAGACGGGCTCACCGCCTGCCACATCGTCCACGCCTTCGTCGTTACCTTCCAGCAGCTCTGCTAACCACTGCTTGAACTCCATCTCCTTATATAACTCGACCAGCGCTTCGCGATCCGGGTGGGCAATGTCTAAATCATCCAACCCTACCGGCAGATCACAGTCGGTTTTGATCGTCGCTAACTGATAGGAAAGAAACGCTTGCTCGCGGTGCTCTTCCAGTTTTTTGGGTAACGTTTTCGCGCCGCGGAAACCGAGGGTGGTCACGCGCTCTAAATCGCCATAAATCGTGTCTAAACCGCCGCCCATACCTTGCAGCAGGCCAATGGCGGTTTTCTCGCCCACCCCAGGCACGCCGGGGATGTTGTCCACCTTGTCGCCCATCAGTGCGAGGAAGTCGATGATGAGTGCGGGTGGCAGGCCAAACTTCTCCTCCACGCCCGCTTCATCGAGGGTTTCCTCTTTCATGGTGTTGACCAGCGTGATGTGGCCGTTCACCAGTTGGGCCATGTCCTTATCGCCGGTGGAGATGACCGCGTCGCGGCCAGCCTGAGTGGCTTGGTGCGCCAACGTGCCAATCACGTCATCCGCCTCGACCCCTTCGATGCACAGCAGCGGCAGGCCGAGTGCTTTGACACAGGCGTGCAGCGGTTCGATCTGGCTGCGTAGGTCATCCGGCATGGGTGGGCGGTGGGCCTTGTAATCGCTGTACAGCTCATCGCGGAAGGTTTTACCCGGCGCGTCGAACACCACCGCCATGGGGCTATCGGGGTAGTCTTTCATCAGCCGTTTGAGCATGTTCAGCACGCCCTTCACGGCTCCGGTCGGCTGACCGTTAGAGGTCGTTAGCGGCGGCAGCGCATGAAACGCGCGGTAGAGGTACGAAGAGCCATCGACGAGCACGATTGGGGCACGGGCCATAACCAAATTCCATAGTCAGCAAAACGGTAAGGATGTCTGCTCTCTATGATACGCGTTCAACGCCGGGCCTGCAGAAAAGAGCCCTAAAACTCGCTACTCTTCACCACACAACGCTGCCAACTCGTGCGGCAAGCCGCTACAATAATCGGCTTAGCAACCTGGGCGAGATTCTCATGGCAGTATTCACCCCGCTTAGCGACGCACAGGTCGCCGCGTTTTTGGAAAAATTTGATGTTGGCAGCTTTGTTGCGCTTCAAGGCGTGGCAGGCGGCACGGAGAACTCGACGTTTTTCGTGACCACCGACCGCCGCGAGCTGGTGCTCACCCTGTTTGAGCAAGGCGAACACGAAGAGCTGCCGTTTTTTGTTGAGTTGCTCGATTACTTAGACGAGCACCGCTTACCGGTGCCCGGCACTATTCATGACCGCGAAGGCGTGGCGCTGCACAGCCTGGCGGGCAAGCCTGCGCTGCTGTTCCCGCGCCTGCCGGGCAAGCACCCCAGCGCCCCCAACCTTGCCCAGTGCCAAGCGCTGGGCAGCACGCTTGGGCAGATGCATAAAGTATCGCAGCACTTTCCCGGGCATCGCCCCAACCCCCGTGACCTGCACTGGCTGCGGGCGGTACACCATAAGGTGCTCACCTACATCAGCCCTGACGATCAAACACTGATGAAGAACGCAGTGGATGATTTCGAGAGCGAATTTAGCCAGCATGGCGAGCTTCCCCAAGGAGCAGTGCATGGCGATTTGTTCCGCGATAACACGCTGTTCGAGGGCGACGCCCTAGGCGGTATTATCGATTTTTATAACGGCTGCACCGGTGACTTGCTGTTTGATCTCGCCATCGTGATCAACGACTGGGCCTCCAATGAGGACGGTTCGCTGAACGCCGAGCGTTACAACGCCATTTTAAGCGCCTATCAAGCACGACGCCCGCTGACCGAATCCGAACGCACGCTTTGGCCGACGATGCTGCGCATGACCGCACTGCGTTATTGGCTGTCACGGCTGCTGGTGGTGTATGTCGACCCACCGGCCCATGACTTAACTCCCCACGACCCCGAGCGCTTCCGCATGATTCTTAAAGCACGCATCGCGTTTGGCGCACTCCCGATTCCAGAGGCATCTTCATGAGTGAAATGGCAACGACCAGCAGCCCCGCCGTGCGTGCCCGCCGCACTTGGAACATGGACCAGTGGGGCAGCGGCTACTTTGATGTCGACGACCATGGCCAAGCCCTGGTACGCCCGCTGGGCAGCGATGCGGAAGGCCCGGCGCTGCCTATCAGTGCGTTAGTCCGTCAGTTACAGGCGGCGGGGTTACGCTTACCGGTGCTGGTGCGCTTTAGCGATATTCTTCACGATCGCGTCGAACAGCTCTGCGGTGCCTTTGACGCCGCCATGCAGGACGTGGACTACCAGGGCGGCTATACCGCGGTTTACCCGATTAAGGTGAACCAGCAGCGTCGGGTGGTAGAAGAGATTCTCGCTACCTCTGAGCGTGGTAATGGTCGCGTAGGGCTCGAAGCAGGCAGCAAACCCGAGCTGCTGGCGGTGCTGGCGCTCTCCGACGGCGGTTCGTCGCTGATCGTCTGCAATGGCTATAAAGACCGCGAGTACGTGCGCCTGGCGCTGCTGGGCGAGAAGCTCGGCCACAAAGTGTATCTGGTGGTGGAGAAGCTCTCCGAGCTGGAGCTGATTTTAGAAGAGGCCCGCGAGCTGGACGTAACCCCGCGCATTGGCCTGCGCGCGCGGCTGGCCTCGGTAGGCAAGGGCAAGTGGCAGAACACCGGCGGTGAGAAGTCGAAGTTCGGTCTCACCGCCAGCCAGATTCTGGAAGTGGTCGAAACCCTACGCGCCCAGGACGCTCTGGCCAGCCTGCAGCTCGTGCACTTCCATCTAGGCTCGCAGATCGCCAACATTCGCGATATTCAGCGCGGCCTGCGGGAGTGCGCGCGCTTCTATCAAAACCTGATGAGCCTGGGCGCACCCATCGACACCGTCGATGTGGGCGGCGGCTTAGGGATCGACTACGAAGGCACCCGTTCGCGCAGCTACTGCTCGGCGAACTACTCCATGCAGGAGTACGCCCGCAACGTGGTTAGCGCGTTCTCACAGCTCTGCCAGGAAGCCGACCTGCCCCAGCCGCACCTGATCAGTGAATCCGGCCGTTCACTCACCGCCCACCATGCGGTGCTGATCACCAATGTCATTGGTGAAGAGCGCGTCAACGACACGCCGCCAGAGCGCGCGACCCAGGAAGAAGATCCGCAGGTAGAAGAGCTGTGGCGGGTGTTCGACCAGTTGGCCGAGACCCAAGAACCGCGGGTGCTGGTCGAGGCATGGCACGACCTGTTGCAGGCAGTTAGCGAGCTACACGACCGTTTCGTTCTGGGTCTGAGCAGCATCAACGCCCGCGCCGAAGGCGAGCGCCTCTACATGGCCGCCTGCACGCGCCTGCGTGGAAAGCTGGATACCCGCAACCGCGCGCACCGGGAAATCATGGACGAGCTGGCCGAAAAATTGGCCGACAAGCTGTTCGTTAACTTCTCGCTGTTCCAGTCAGTGCCAGACGTGTGGGGCATCGAGCAGATTTTCCCCGTGCTACCACTCAGTGGGCTGGACAAAGCGCCCACCCGCCGTGCGGTGATCCAGGACATCACCTGCGACTCTGATGGCCGTATCGATAGCTATGTGGATGGCCAAGGGGTAGAAACCACCCTGCCGCTGCCTGAGTGGGCCAATGACGACGAGCGCTGGTTGGGCTTCTTCCTGGTGGGCGCCTACCAGGAGATTCTTGGCGACCTGCACAACCTGTTCGGCGATACCGATTCGGTGGATGCAGCGCTAGGTGAAGATGGCGAGTGGGTGCTCTCTAACCCGCAGGCGGGGGATTCGGTGGCCAACGTATTGGCCTACGTGAACTTCGACGCCCGAGTTTTGAAGCAAAAACTCACCGAGCAGCTGGTGACCAGTGGCTTCTCTGCCGAGGAGCAAGCCCACTTTGCCGCCAGCCTGACCGAAGGCCTAGAGGGCTACACCTACCTGGAGTAACCCTTCACCGGCTTAACGCGTTTCACAAAAAAGGCCACCGAGCGTATCGGTGGCCTTTGTTTTGCGTGCTGAACCCGTGAGCGGGTCGTTACTCAACGACGCTGGTCGAAATCTCCAGGCCGCCAGTCAGCGTTAAGCGTAGCGCCGCGCCGCGGGGTAGCTCGCCGACTCCGGCAGGCGTGCCGGTCAAAATCACATCGCCTGGCTCCAGGGTGAAGTGACGGCTCATTTCTGCTACCAGCGTGGGAATAGCAAAAATCATATCCGCGCCTTCGCCGTGCTGGCGCTCTTCACCGTCGATTTCTAGGGTGAAGGTCAGCGCGTTCCAGTTAGGCACGCGGCTCAGCGGCAAGAAAGGCGACAGCGGGCAGGCGCCATCAAAGGCCTTGGCGATTTCCCAAGGGTGGCCTTTCTCTTTTAACTTGGTTTGCACATCGCGCAGGGTTAAATCCACCGCAAGGCCAATGCCCGCAATGGCACGCTCGGCTTCATCTTGCGTGGCGTGGGTGAGGGTCTCCCCTACCAGTAGCGCCAGCTCGACTTCATAATGAACATCGCCTCGCGAAAATGGCGGGTCGAGAGGCTTGGTTAAGTCCACCACGCTAGTGGCGGGCTTGATGAACAGCAGCGGCTCACTGGGAACCGGGTTATCCAGCTCTTTGGCATGTTCGGCATAGTTGCGGCCGACACAGATGACCTTGCCCAGCGCGTGGGGAAACTCCTGACCATCGGTAAACTGTGGAACAAAACGCATGGCGGGTCTTCTCCTTCTCGTTATGCGTGCCGTATTCGCAACGACAGGCGCATTAGTCTACCCCAGCCATGCCCATGTTCCACAGTATCGACCGCGTATTTCCGAATTGCAGGAGTATCTGGATCGCTTATGCCTCAGGATACCCGCTCTCCTCAGGCCCATGCGCCAAGAACGAAGGACGCTGTTTAGGCGCGGCAAACGGGGCAACGCAGCGGTTATCGGGCCGATTGAACACGAAGAACACGTTGCTGCGCGGATCCAGCGAGAGGTTGACGTTGGACGCATGCAGCGTGTTGCAATCGAACAACAGCAGCCCGCCAGCTTTCCCTTTGGGGGCATCGATGCCGTATTTATCGACCAAGTGTGTCAACGCCTCTGGGCTCGGCACGCCCACTTCCTGCGCTTTCAACGAGCGCTTGTGGTTGTCTTCCGGCGTTTCTCCCAGGCAAGGCACGAATTCCATATGCGAGCCCGGAATCAACATCAGCGGGCCATTGAACTCGTGGTTGTCGGTCAAAATCAGCGAGGCGCTGACCGCGTGCATGTTGGGCATACCATCTTCAGCGTGCCAGGTCTCGAAGTCCGAGTGCCAATTGAAGCCTTTACCGGCAAAGCCCGGCTTGTAGTTGATACGCGACTGATGCACGTAGGGGTCGTCACCGATGATCTGACGAGCCGCACCAGCCACGCGCTCGTCGCTGGCAAGCGCCCCTAATCGCTCAGAAAGGCGATGCACGGCAAATAGTGAGCGAATCTCATGGCTTTCTGGCTCGGTGATGCTGAACGCCTTATCGCGATAGGCGTCGTTGCTCAGCAGGGCGTTCATCTCTTTGCGAAGCGCCTCCAGCTCTTCGCCATCGATCAAATTGGGAATGAACAAATATCCCTTGCGTTCGAACTCATCGAGCTGAGCCTCACTCAGCGGTCCCGGTAGCGCACGCCCTTTTACGACGCCATCCTGGCGGGGCTGTGTGAGTGATGCAGGGGCTTGGGCCACGCGTGTGGGATAAGCGTCTACCACCCTGGCATTGCCCGCCGTGGGCACGTCGGCCATCTCGCTATACTGTTTTGTGGGCGGTCACATGGTTAAGCGGTGTATTGCTGACTGTCATCTAATCCACTCCTTGTATGATTAAACTTCAGTTAAAACGTGTCTCATTTAGAAACACAGCGCAGTAGATAGGGTAGCTAACCTTTCTGCGCTTGCAACCTAGCAGCCTGTCGGACTTTCCGTTGCACCGTGAGATACTGACCACCGTCATCGCCGAGCTGAGAAGATCGCCATGAGCCGCTTCATCCCTGTGGATCGCCAGACCGATTACCTGCTGCCGCC
>Ga0208813_1000648_pt1 | contig 24091 bp, 22 predicted proteins | sample MalvireepMed_904_FD_184250 | JGI IMG/M metagenome (GOLD analysis project Ga0208813, IMG submission 184250) | Marine viral communities from the Global Malaspina Expedition - Malaspina viral metaG DeepMed_904 (SPAdes) (version 2) | ecosystem: Environmental > Aquatic > Marine > Oceanic | place... | reverse complement strand
TGTCCGTGAGCGTCCGTGAGTGTCCGTGGCAAAAAATCAGTCCTGCAGGAGCCTAATTCTTCAAATACCAAGGCATAGCCTTAGCAATCCCCTCCCGAATCCGAAACTCCGGCGCATACCCAAGCTTGCTGGCCGCCTTTCCAATATCCGCCTGAGAATGCCGAACATCCCCCGGCCGGAAATCCCGGTACACCGGTTCTTTGTGGTACACCACGCCATTCTCCGCCAGGGCACTCTTCAGCGCCGCGAACAGATCATTCAGCGTGGTGCGGTCACCCACCGCTACGTTGTAAACCTCGTTTTTGGCAGATTCCTCCGCCGTGGCCGCCAGCAGGTTGGCCTGCACCGCATTCTCGATAAAACAGAAATCCCGGCTGGTGTCGCCATCGCCGTTGATGAACACATCCTCACCGCGCACCATGGCGGCGGTCCATTTCGGGATAACCGCCGCATAGGCCCCATTCGGGTCCTGGCGCTTGCCGAACACATTGAAGTAACGCAGGCCAATGGCCTTGAAGCCGTAACTGCGGGCGAACACCTCTGCATACAGCTCATTCACATACTTGGTGACCGCATAAGGCGACAACGGCTTGCCAATGTTCTCCTCCACCTTCGGCAACGCCGGGTGGTCGCCATAGGTGGAGCTGGACGCCGCATACGTGAAACTCTTAACCCCCGCATCCCGCGCCGCCACCAGCATGTTCAGAAAGCCGGTGATGTTGGCCGCATTGGTGGTGATGGGATCATTCAAAGACCGGGGCACCGAACCCAGAGCGGCCTGGTGCAACACGTAATCCACACCCTCGCAGGCCCGGGTACAATCTTCCGGATTGCGGATATCGCCCTCGACAAACTGAAACCGCGCCCACTGTTCCGCAGACACCAAGCTGCGAACCTCATCCAGATTGCTTTGGTGGCCGGTGGCGAAGTTGTCCAGGCCTACTACGTGTTGATTTAGTTTTAGGAGTTGTTCTAGGAGATTGGAGCCTATGAAGCCGGCAGTGCCTGTGATTAGCCAAGATTTTTGTTTGCCGGATAATTTTCCGAGAAGTTGCGAGTAGGGAGTAACATCAGCAAAACTCATCCAAAAAACCTTCTAAAATGATTGGGCATGATAACCACGAAAGGCAGGTCCCTTTTCATCCAAGTATCCGATGCCCGGATCACCGTGAACCGGGACGCAGACACACCTTTCCCGCCACAGAAAAACGTAAAGTGCGGCCTCATGTTTGGCTTCCATCTTTCCGCAACATTTCGTTCACCACCAACCTAAGCTTGCCGTTCGCGCCCTTGGGAATTTCCTCCAGCACATGAAAATCCAGCTTTATCGGGTAGCCTAATACCCTCTCAAACTTATCGTGCACGGCAGCGCTAACCAATCCGCGCTCCGCGCCGGGAACCAAAACCGCTCTCACACAGAAGTCGTCGTAATCACGTTGAACCACCTGAGCCTCGTGCAAGCCTGCCACTTCCTTCAAGGTACGGTAGCTAAACATACCCATCCGCTTACCACCCCGCACCAGCACCATATCCTCAATACGCCCTTCCACCGACTCTATAGTTGGTGTTCTCAGGCCACATTCGCACACCGCCTGGTCTCGGGTTCTCAAACCCTTCACATAGTCACCTGTCCGATAACGAATCAGCGGCGTTCTATCTTGGGTAAGGCTCGTAACCACCAGCTCACCATCACCTTCAAATGAAGCTTTGTCATCAGACAGCACCTCAAAAATGCCCGACTCCCACCGCACATGATAGGTACCGAACTGACATTGCTGAATAATGGGCACCCCCTCGCTTGCGGCGTAATAATCCAAAACCTTCGCTCCAGAAAGAGCCTCAAGCTCTTCTCGCACCGCCGGTGACAAGGTTTCCGCTGTGGTCACGATGGCTTTCAGTGAATGAAGCTTCACGCCGGCGCGCTGCATTAGCCTAAGAGTCTCTAGAACACCAGATGAATAACCATCCATGACCTCAGGAGCAAATTGCGAAAGCTTGTTGGCAATAACCGCTTGATGATCTGCATTGAGGTGATAGCTCGAAAGCAACAACTGGTTCTCTGTTGGTACGAACAACCACGGCCGTCTTACCTTACAGGAGGGCTTTGCAATAATACGACCAGATAGGCGAACTGACGGGGCATTTTTGCTTACACCCGCCAGCTCCAAGTGCTGCTTTAAAAGAGCAAACCGCCGCTGCGTAGAGAACTTGCTGTGCTCAACCTTCATAGGTGAGCCAGATGTACCACTGGTCGCAGTTACCAGCCATTTCTTCACATTGCGGTTAAAAAACTGCTCTGGCGCACTGCGTAACTGTTGCTTCTCAAGAATAGGCAATTCACTAACAAGCGACTCAAGATCCAACGCGGGATCTGGGCCCAATTTATTGTAATGAACTGTTCCCGACGCCGCGGATTCAACCAAACGCAAGAGCTCGGCCTTTTGCCACGCCGTTTGCTGGGAGTGGCTAAATTGTGTGGAGTTGGCCAGAAATATAGAAAACTCCGAAAACTCTTTCCCATAGCGGCCAGCGGAGAGCCTTAGGCCCATACCTGCAGCCATGAGCCACCGGACTGAATATGGCAATCGTTCGAACTTGATCATGAAAAACCTATCAGAAGAAGATTAACAACAGATAAGAAAAAACAACGAGCACGGACAGATGGGAAGCGGATGCTAAGCAAAACCGAGGAGCATTCAGAGCCTTCCTAAGTTAATTTCATCTCGACCCACCCGCCGCGACAGATACAAGCAAAAACATACCACAGCAAAAAAAATCCAAAACTCACGTTTCCTCAAATGATATGTATATGCCCAGCTTACAACCATTCCAACAAAGAAGGGAAAAACATATCCCAAGTATTCCGAATACTTATTTCTAAGGACCCCAACCTTTAACATAGAAATAGAAAAGCCGGATATGAACACCAAATAAAATACAGTACCAACTAGGCCTGTGGTGGCAACAATTTTCATGTACGTGCTATGAATTTCATATTTTGCTGTATACACACCAGCAACATTTGCTGCGCCAACTCCAAAAATCGGATTATCTACCAGCGCGAACCACATCGCATGCAAGTTCTCCATAAAGAAGCCTTCGATAAAATCCTCTCCTGCATCTTGAGAAATTTTACTCTGGAAACGCCACGCCATCCCATTAACATTATCCATAGCCCAAGAGAAAACCCCGAGTACTACAGGGGCCAAAACAAAAAATAGGATTAAACCATACGCAGCAAACTTTTTGTCTCTGGCTGACCTCGAGAGCGACATCTTCAATGCCAATAGAAAAAAACCAATTAACAAACCAATCCATGCGGCTCGCTTGAAGGTGAGAATCAATGCCAAAACAATAACAAAAAACAAAATAAAGTTTCGAAGGCTCGGCCTTATAAGCCCTGAAAGAAACCCCGGAACAATCATACCTATATAGAGCGCAAAAAATGCCCCAGCCTGCCCTGTGTTTCTAAAAGTCCCGGATAGTCCACCGAAAGCACCTTGAAATAAGTTTGGGAGAAAAAGAAATTGGACTAATCCTATCGCGGAGAGAACTGCACCCGAGCCTAAAATCAAACCAAGAATATCCTCAAAACTTAGAAGATTTTTACTCTGCACAAAAATAACAAACAACGAAAGACTAACGATAAAAATGTATAAATGGATCAACACTTCTATTAACCCTTTCTCAGGATAGTCTGAAAAAACAACACTGAGAACCAAAACTAAAAAAAATGGCATATATAAGCGAAATGGAGTGGGAACGATGACCATCCCCTTCCTGGTCTTAAAAACCACCAGTAAAGCAAAGAAAACAATCAATAGCCCGAGCACATCAGCCAACGCAACTCGACCCAGTATCCCTTGCCCCGCCGATCCGCTAACCCACGTTACGCCGGCCAACAAAAAATATAAAAATATCAGCGCTCTCAAAGAGTATCTAGAAAACACGACAACTCCCGAGCACCCTGTTCGCGGCTAAAATCAAGAGATAAAGGCCTGCGATAGGAAGGCCCTACTGCCTCTTTCCAGCCTTTAATCATTGTACTGACCACCCTTTCGATATTCTCTAGATCGCCAAAATGTACAACCTCCGCACCAACAACCTCATTCATCACCTTCTCAATTTCGTAACCTCGCTGACATAAACAAAGAATCTCAGGACCAAGTCCAATATATTCGTATACTTTAGTTGTCATTTCTCCGGCGGAAATTACAGCCTTCCTTGTTACCACAAACAATAAGTCAGCATCGAGTAGTTTTTCAAACAAAGCCGTTTGGGGAAGTACTCCAACAAAATTAACCAATTCTAAAACATTAAGCTCACCCGCCCATAATTCCACGACAGGATCTTTCGGACCGTAAATAACAAAATTAAAGTTACTAGAATTGATCATCCCAGCACGCTTCAGCGATGACAGCACCTTAAACATATCTCGGGGATCTCGTTCGCCACCATAAAACGAGCCGGCGTAGGCTACAGTAAACCTCTCATTCTTATCACGAACCCCTAGCTTTTCTCGAATCCCCGCTATCTTATCGAAGTCAAACCCATTTCTGACAACCACTATTTTAGGTTGGAAATCGTATCTTCTGAGTTTATTATCTAGATAGTCTGCATTAACTTCTGATACGCTAACCAATCCATGGGCCTGCCGAAAAACCCAACCCTCAAGCTTTTTGTCTACGGCTTCCCGAATACCTTTTCGACCACTGAGCTCTGCCTCTTCAGTCCACAAGTCGCGAATATCAAGAACTAACTTGGCTGATTTAAGCTTTGCGACCATTGCAGCCAGGACTAAATTAGTGGCGTAAGGGTAGCTACCAAGAACCACATCGAACTTTTTTGATCTAACTTTCTTATTCAAGTAAGCAGGAAGAAGCCAAGTTATGTCCCTATCTGGGTAAATCAAAGCGGAAGCAATCCTTACTATTATTTTCTTTATAAAACGCTTAAAGCCAGAGGCCGCAGTTTCCTTTTTTAAATTTTGTGCAGCAGGTTCTGTTAGCCTATTTTTTGGGACAACATCACGAACCCTTATGACATCGATGTTTTCCTCTTTCGGGATCACATCAGATATCATTGAGCTATAGCCGTTCGAGGTGGTTAGAACCGTCACATTATGTCCTGAATCTGCTAAACCTTTAGCGAAATGATAGACCCTCATTGCGCCAGGAGAAGATATTGGCGGATACGCATAGCTACAAATCAGTATATTCATATAACCCTGATTTCTTTACGTTATTTTAAAATTTTTGATATACGTTCTGCAGAATCGCCTATACCGTAAGGTGTACCTGAACAATCAATCGCAGAGCCGTCCTTAATGGATTCGGCGATCAACGTTGGATTTACACCTGCTAAACGGTTAGCTCGAATGCCCACAAGCTCTACCCACTCGGTTTCTTTCCGGAGAGTCACGCAAAATTTCCCGTGGAAATAAGCTTCCTTCTGCACCCCACCAGAATCCGTAGCCACCAACCGACAGTTCGCTTCCAGCCAAACCATCTCAAGGTACCCAACAGGGTCGATCACCCACACATTCTCAGGAATGGCGATGCCATAATCCGCAATCTTGGCCCGAGTCCTCGGATGGAGGGGAAGAATAATTGTCTCACCACTGTCGCCAAGCCCCTGAAAGATATTCTTCAGGCGCTGGGAATCATCCGTGTTTTCTGCCCGGTGGATGGTGCAGAGCACGAAGTCGCCACCTTTAATATCCAGCTTGGCTGGCAACTGAGGCTTGCGCGCTTTTTCTTTGTAGAACAGGGAGGCGTCATACATGACATCGCCCACCAGTTTGACCTTTTCCTCGGCAATGCCCTCATTCAGTAGGTTTTGCCTGCCTGTTTCGGTGGGAGCAAACAAGATTTCTGCAATGTGGTCTGTCAGTACACGGTTGATCTCTTCCGGCATTCTACGGTTGAAACTACGCAGGCCAGCTTCTATGTGGGCAACGGGAATATGCAGCTTGGCCGCCGCAAGCGCACCTGCCAGGGTGCTGTCTGTATCGCCGTACACCAGCACCCACTGGGGCTGGACTTCCATCATCAGGCCTTCCAGCTTTTCGATCATGCGACCGGTGTTCTGGCCGTGGGTGCCTCCGCCTATGCCGAGGTTGTAGTCTGGCTTGGGAATTTCCAGCTCATCGAAGAACACATCAGACATGTTGGCATCGTAATGCTGGCCGGTGTGTACGATAATTTCCTGCACATCCGGGCGGTGTTCTTTGAAGGCCCGGGAGACGACGGCAGCTTTGATGAATTGGGGGCGGGCGCCGATTATGGTTAGTACTTTCATGCGAATTAAAGTCCTATTGCTATTCTTCTAGTCGAAAACGATTAGAGCTGTGTTCGCGAAGCTGAGCGAACTGATTCGACGACCTTTTCAAGTTGCCCTGGCTCCAGATACGGATGCATAGGCAAACTCAAAACCACCTCAGCCACAGCATCCCCAACCGGCAACTCAGCGGAGGTATCCGCAACAGCCGGCTGCTTATTCAACGGAATCGGATAGTGCACCGCCGTAGGCACGCCCGCAGCCTTCAGCTTCTCCTGAACATCCCCACGATTCTCAACCCGCACCGTGTACTGCGCCCAGGCTGAAACATTATGCTCTTCAATAAACGGTGTAGTGCTCATGCCGGCCTCGTTCAGCAACCGTGTATACCGTTCAGCCACCTTGTTCCTCAGCTCAATTTCCTCAGCCAGAATCTCCAGCTTCGGCAGCAAGATGGCGGCCTGCAGGGTATCCAGTCGGCTGTTTACTCCCACACGGATATGATGGTAGCGCCGATCCTGACCGTGGCGGGCTATCTGGCGCAGTACGGTGGCCAATTCGTCATCATTAGTAAAAATCGCCCCACCATCCCCGTAGCAACCCAGCGGCTTGCTCGGGAAGAAGCTGGTGCAGCCAATGGCACTGAGGTTGCACGATTTTCGGCCTTTGTAGCTGGCGCCGAAGCTTTGCGCACCATCTTCGATCACTGGAATACCGTGCTTTTCGGCAATGGCATTGATGGTGTCGAAGTCCGCGCACTGGCCATACAGAGAAACCGGGATGATCGCCTTGGTGCGCGGTGTAATCGCTGCTTCCAGTTTGGCGGGGTCCATGTTGTAGGTTTTCGGATCAATGTCTACATACACGGGCTTAGCACTGAGTACCGCCGGGGTCTCGGCGGTGGCGATGTAGCTGAAGCCCGGTACGATGACTTCGTCGCCATGCCCTACTCCGAGAGCCATCTGGGCGATTTGCAGGGCGTCGGTTCCGTTGGCTACGGTGATGCAGTGTTTGGCACCGCAGAATTCCGCCAGCTTCTGCTCCAGTTCTGCTACTTCCGGGCCCAGGATGTAGTTGCCGTGGGCCAGGACCTTCTGGATGTTGGCGTCGATTTTGTCTTTGATTCTGGCTTGCTGGGCTGCCAAGTCTACGAACTGCATGCTTTAAAAACCTTTTTTGCCACGGAAGGACACGGAAAAATGAAAAACAACAGAAAGTTAGTGCTTGGTGACTTTGTTGTCTTTTAGTGTGTAGACAGCGCCGGTATGCTCGCAGGTGGTTTCCGCTTCACCGGTTACGGGCAGGTCAAGCTGTTCGCCGAATTCGCTCATCCAGCCGATTTGTTTGGCTGGCACGCCAACCATCAGGGCGTAGGCGGGTACGTCTTTGTTTACCACTGCACCGGCGCCGACAAAGGCGAATTCGCCTACGGTTACGCCGCACACGATTGTGCAGTTGGCGCCGAGTGTTGCGCCCTTTTTAACCAGGGTGTCGCGGTATTCGTCCTTGCGCTCGATGAGTGAGCGGGGGTTGTATACGTTGGTGAACACCATGCTGGGGCCACAGAATACGCCCTCTTCCAGGTGCACGTTGTCATACACCGACACGTTGTTCTGGATTTTGCAGTTATCGCCGATGGTGACTTTATTTCCGATGAACACGTTCTGGCCCATGGAGACGTTTTTGCCGATTCTGGCGCCGCCGCATACGTGAACGAAGTGCCAAACTCGGGAGCCTTCGCCGATTTGGGCGCCTTCGTCTACAATCGCGCTGGGGTGAATGCTTACAGACATAATGCCCCTTACTGCTTCAGGAACGGATGGTAATCACCGGTCAAACCAGCCGGGGCTGCATTGCGGATATGAGACACCGTCTCGATAGCCACTCGGTTCTCTTCCAGACCAAAGCCACGCCCCGCCAGAATTTCTTCATAGCTGCGGGTGTGCAGGTCGGTGAAGCCGCCGGAGAATTCGATGTCTTCACCATCCACAGTGATGGAGCGGAACGTACGCTGGCCTTGGGCCTTGGCGCTTTCCGGTACGTATTTGTAGTCCACAGACAGGAACCAGCGTACCCGGGCTTTTTCATATTCCAGGTAACCAGCAGCCATAGTGTCGTCGCTGTAGTGCACTACGTTGCCTTGCAGCTTGCCGAAGATGAAGTGCAGCATGTCGTAGAAGTGCACGCCGATGTTGGTAGCGATACCACCTGACTTCTTCGCGTCTCCCTTCCATGACTGCAGGTACCAATGGCCACGAGAGGTGATGTAAGTCAGGTCAACCTCGTGCTTTGTTTCGCGGTTCTCAGCCTGCACTTTGTCACGCAGCGCAATGATAGAGGGATGCACACGCAGCTGCAGGATAGTGTTCACCTTCCGGCCCGTGTCTTTTTCGATATCGATCAGACCATCGATGTTCCAGGGGTTCAGTACCAGAGGCTTTTCACAGATGGCATCGGCACCGGCACGCAGGGCAAAACGCATGTGGCTGTCGTGCAGATAATTGGGCGAGCAGATGGACATGTAATCGACAGCCTGGCCACCATTGGCTCTACGGAGCTTGTCTATGTGGCGGTCGAAACGTTCGAATTCGGTGAAGAAATCGGCATCCGGGAAGTAGCTGTCGATGATGCCTACCGAATCGTTCTTATCCAATGCCGCGACCAGATCGTTGCCGGTGTCTTTGATAGCTTTCATATGACGTGGTGCTATGTAACCGGCTGCGCCGATTAGGGCGAACTTTTTCATGTAATCCTCATTTCCTATGAGATGAATCTTAAGAATTGACTTGCCAACCTAGACAAAACCGTAGCGCATTTGGTCAAGACTACCCTTTAATCAGGCTCTGGCCTCAAGCACTTCGTTGTAAATATGAGTTAATTGCTCAGCCACCGCCTGCCCGGAGAAGCGACCTCTTGCTCGGCTAGCGATTTCTTTGGGATCAAAATTGTTGATATTCTCACTGATATTAAGCATTGCCTCCGCTAGAGCAGCTGGCTGCTTAACGGGTACCAACAAACCGTCGCCTGGGGTAACAATACATTCTGGCCCTCCACATCGCGTTGCAATAACGGGCACACCGGCCATCAGTGCTTCAGCCACTACCACTCCAAAGGTTTCGTAGTGGCTGGAAATAACCATTACATCAACCTCCTTCAGTAATGCAGGCACTTCATCTGGCGGAATAAGACCCGGGAAGCGAACGCGATCCGCAACGCCCAGCTCGTTCGCTAGTTGTTCCAGTTCTGGCCTAATTGGGCCATTACCGGCCAGCCATAATTCACCGTCTATCCCCTTTCCTAAAGCTTGCTGAAAAGCGTGAAGAAGATCCTTCTGGCCTTTATTCTCGGTCATCAGGGCAAGACTTAAATACCGCACCGGCCGATCTGCCCGAGCAGAGCATTCTGGCTCTCCAAACCTGTCTGCCACCACATTCGGCACCCATTTCCAGGAGGCACCTGGTGCGGCCAGTTTCTCACCAAGCAGGGCGCCCAAAGCGGGACTCACAGCTATACAGGCACTAGCCGTCTTGGCGGCATCAGAAGCCAGCCGCAACTGCCAGCGCATATAAAGATTTCTCGCAAAAGCACTGCTGTGCTCTGTCAATACAACCGGGATGTTCCATTCCTGCCCGATCTTTGCGGCCGCTGCCCCGCCCAAAATTGCCGAGTGGGCGTGGATAATATCCGGCTTGCCATGTTCACGAACGTAGTCCGCCATTAACTTCCGCGCAACGCGAGCAAACAGCCAGAAGTTTCCGTAAGGTATGCGGGGCAATGCAGCGAAAATCTCTTTCCGATATGTCAGTATGCCTGCATCGTGTTCGAAATACGGAAAGATGGACTTCTGAGACCGCTCAAACAACGCGCGAAGAGATTTCAATTGGGGAGAAATTACGCCTACCTTATGCCCATAGTTTAGAAGTGCTAAAGCTTGGTCGCGGAAGAATACACCACCGACATCACTTGGAGTTCTAGGGTACCAGGAGGGGAGGAGCAGGATGTGCATTAACGACACTCACGTTTGAACAACATTATTTAATATTCTTTCTATATTTTTCAGGCGTGATACAGAGGCTATTCACCTTGATACCAGAAGAAATTTAGCTAACGGCACCCATCATAGTCTAATCAGAGATCCATATGTATTTACTTACGATCTCCAGCAATAACTAATAGATCTTTTTTCTGGGAAGAGCTCTAAAAATAATCGCAAAAGAAAGTCTAAAAATGCGAGCTAGCTTACTTAAAATCTTTCTATATATATATTTAGATTTAAGTAAGGCATCAAAATTTAAGCTCAAATTAGACCGAATCGGCGAATTCCAACCCAACCTCTTATTACTTGGATCAATAGTACTTTCAACTTCTTCGTCTTGAGAAAAAAATGGAGGATTTAAAAAAACTAATTTACTCTGGGTTTGGTCAGCTATAAAGCGCCAATCATCAGCTAGGAATCCAGAGCCTTTCGCTAGCTCGGTATATTTTTTTGCAGCCGCCTTGTTGATTATATAGGCATGCGCCCTCCACAAACGCGCTTTTTTATCAATCAGGTCGAGAATTTCAATGCCTAAACCCTCATGACCTGAGACTGATACCCTTCTCGCTAAAGCGGCCCTACATTGCTCCGCGCGAGGGCCCAAGTGACAGATCAAAGGCATCCCAGACTCCTCCGGAACCGAGAGAGCTCCAGCAACTTCAATAAGTGAATCCAAGCTCCTAGCCATCTCAGGAACTACATCATCCTCAAAGACTACTACCTGTGAGACGCTCTCTTGCACCGACAACCATTCAACAATGGCACTATGAGAGAAGAAACAACCGAGCTCAGCTGAAATAGGCGGACGACCGTATAGCTCTTTGATATCGTGGTATTGACTATGTGATTGCAAATCCGAATCAGGAGTCCCTCTCATATCACAAGCAGGCCAGAACCCGTTGACCAACTCAGGAGAAAAACCTCTATCGATCAGGGTTTTTCTGCGGCCCTCTGCGTCAGCAAGCGAGATTATTGCTACCGGCACATCACCGATTTCCAAAGGACTCTTACTCCAAGGAACCAACTTACCCATACTAAAACCTTACGCAAAAACCTTATAGGTTTTGAGAAATCTATAACGACAAGCAGTTTCTAAGGAACTCCAGACTCTTTAACCGCCCTTCGCTCCTGAGATTGTTAACAAGCTCCCAATCGATCGGTGCAAAAGCCAGAGACGAGTCAAATTGCTCACAATTAACAATCAACCGGGCCTCTAGTCCAAACTTCTTTAGAAGTGAAGTAAACCTTGCCAGCCCTCGTGATTTATTTCCAATCACTAGAAATGGCTTGTTAAAAACAATCGAAAACACACAACCATGGAACGAATCCGTTACGACAAACTTTGCGGACTTGAAGCTATTTAACCAGTCTCCGACCCTTGGGTAACACTCACTACGCTGCTTTTCCTTGGCAAGCGCACTAGTCGGAGAATTCATCAAAAACTCCGGAGTCTCTCCAGTCGCTCCACAGACCTTTGTAACAACACCCTCTTTCGTATCATCCATATCAAGAATGTAGGCTAGAACACCGCCAGTGGACCTCATTTTGGCAGAGCTATCGCGCTCTATCACATACTCGTAGTCCGTGGTATCAAGGAGCAATGTTGGGTCAAAAACCACCTGAGAATCCACACCAAAATAGTCCTTCAGCAAGTCTACGCCAGAATCTTCTCGAACCGACATATCGTTAAAGCGCCTAGCGAAAGGCCGGCATGTTTCAACCTCCTCTTCGGAAAACTCTTTATCGTCTACTCCAAAAGACGCTGCATAGGCAATTCGCTTAGAGTTAAGATTCAGTTCGTCACAGAAATCCAGGAAATAGTTGCCTAGCTCTGGAGAATAACGAGGACGCCATACTTGGTCACTGCCAACTATCAGCGCGTCAAAGTGACTTTTTGAATAGTAAGATAAAATTTTTCTATTTGAATCGATCAGCGGAGAAACTGAAATGAATTGATCTCTGAAATTCTCGAGGTTTACGTAAGGATTACCGCTTGAACCTCTGAACTTTTGGACGCCCAATTGACCTAGCAGCTTTTTAACAAACAGCTTAAAACGTGGAAGTAGCTTCGCTTTAAACGAGACCGACCTCCGCCTATTCAAGGTTTCAACGTCACAGCCCAGCTTTTTCAGAGTGACCTGCAAGGCATATGCCTGTAGTAACCCTCCATAATTTCGTCCGAGAGGCTGAGTTAATATCGAAACCTTCATCATTTACCCATAGCTTTCTTTATTACTTTTACAGATCTGTCACCGAGCATTCGTCTCGCAGTCGCCTTAGCTGAAATCTTTTTACCTTTCTTAATGCTCCCAATCCTCTCTAAAGCCCGACCCTCCTCCTCGCTATCGGTAAACGCCTCAAACACCCCTTCATCGGCGACGTGATTGGCTTTTGGTCTTTGCCCTAACCCAAACATGCGAAGCAACTGGCCAACTCGCCCCTTTAACGAGACTTTTGGCTTCGCCATGTAATCCAGGTGCTGGGCTTCGTGGCCGAGCTGACGGCAGATATGCTCCAGCGCTGCGGCCTGGAGCACTGCGCCGTAATTGTGGCTTGAGTATTGGAAATTCAGGATTCCGACTTTTTTCATTAGAGATGCCAAACAATAAATTTATTGACCTACGCGGCCATTTTAAAGCTTCATCACCGCTTTAAGCTTGCGCTTGACGAAAGAAAGCACCCTACGAACAAACGAACGCCCCTGGCGAGAATACCGGGAATAAACCGGCTTCATGGCGCTCAGATAATCAGAGACTTCGCCACTCGTTTTCGCATTCAAGAACGACTCATGCGACAGGGCTCTCAGCTCGGTCCTCAACCGCTGCCGCTTCATCTCATAACGCGGGCTCAAGGTTTCGGCTGGCGCTGTTCTTTTGGCCGGGACCCAAGCCTTAACGGTTTGTTCGCGGTGAATTCGGTAACCTATCGCAACCTTCCTGTGCCGCAACCCCGCATCCTGAGACTGCACGGCCTTTTCGACACCCAGATCATCCATCTCTAAACGCCCCTCAGTACGGGCATTCACAATCAACTGCCGGATGTCCTGGTTTCTGGTTACTACAACGTTGGTCCCATAGCTGTCCTGCACATACTCCGGCAACCAGGCATCGCCCAGCACCACATCGGCGGTTTCGGCAAACACGTCGTCACAGAAATCACAAGCCTTGTACTTGAACGCGCCTGCGCCCCAGTCGGCGCCAAACAGCTGTGGTTCACCGCATGCCTTAGTGCTGTATCAGCACGTCATCTAAACTGTACTTTTCAGACTGCGCTACTGAAAATTCATCTTTAAGGTTTCCTACAGCAATCATCATTATCAACCGCTCGTTTTCAGGAATGCCGGCAGCTGCCATGAGCTTTTGCTCTTTCGTGTACGGCATGCAGGTATTCAAAGGGCAAGAACCAAGGCCAGCGGCATGAATTGCCAGCATCAAATTCATTGAAACCAACCCACCATCTACAAACAATTGGTTATGCTCGTGCCGTGTAAAGGCTTTCAGGTTACCTGTCACGATAATCAGTTTGTCGATGCATTCAGTGAAGCCCGCGTTGCCGTTCTGATAAGACAGCAACTCTGCCATCTTGGGTTTATCATCATAATAATGTATGAACCAGCCTTGCCTGTTGCACACAGAGGGCGCTTTTAAACTTGCCGCAATCGCAGACTTAAATACTGTTGGGTCCACAGGGGTCCGATCAAAATCTCTTACGCTATGCCGGAACGATAAAAACTCATCAAATTTCTCAACCGACCAGTCATCCCATTGGCTTTTAACCAGCCGCTTTAAACCACCTTTTCCTTCTGGGGCAGCCACTTCAACGAATGCGTCCATTTCGTTGATAAACCCTGGCTCGAAAAGCTCCTCCTTACCTCGATGCAACTCACGATATTGCCGAAGGGTATCGCGAACGATCTGGCCGACATCCTGACCGCCAAGTGATTCATAGGTTTTGGTTCTAGCTATGAGGTCTTTGATCTTAGGCTGACCGAATGCCTCTCTCGGATTAGGTAACGCCATACCTTTCTCAACAATATGACAGTGCTTGATGAGGTAGTACCTTAGCTGTGCGAGATCTCTGTCAGGCTTTCGTTCGCTGAACGAGTTTCGAGCGTGAAGGTTGAAACTTTTTACTGCCGAAATCCACTCAACAAGAAACGGTTTGGTACGGCCAACGACTGCTAATATAATTCTCTTGATCAAGTTCACTCTACGACCCGTGATATCAGTTTGTCTTAGGTTTTCTATTAAAGATCAAGCGAAGGCTTGCAAGTAGTTCAACTAGATCCACTCTTGCGGGCTTGATTATCAGACACATACACAGATAAACGACCACACACACAGGCACAAAGACAAGAAGGCCTATTACAGGGTTGGCTACTTCAACACAGCTTCTAGCCCAAACCATTACAGCCATAGTCAATGTGGCGCAACCTAATGCGGGAAAAATCGGCTTACTGAACTCCCAGAAAGACAGTGGAAGGAATCGGCTGGAATAATACAAAAAGACGGGAAGTCTAATCAGCAATCCGGAAAGCGAAAAGGCGAGCACGATACCGAACGCACCCCAATAACTTCCGATCAGCAATGCGGCCACAGTAATGACCAGACTATGGAACTTTGAGGCCATCATTGCTCTAGCCTCGCCTGCCGCTATCAACGCTACGGCAATCAAACCAGCAAGCGGCTGTATAAAGGAGTACACCGCCAGTAACCTGAACAAGGGAATGGCTTCAGTCCATGATGGCCCCAAAAAAAGGAAAACTATCCAGTCAGCAAAGAGCGCCATGGTCACAGTAATGAGCGTTGACACCAGCGCCAGTTTGCCCATCAAAGACTTCATTGTCCTGTTTAGTTTCTCTGGATTATCAGCTATCCGAGCAACAGTGGGCTGAAGCACATTAATTATTGGGGGCAATAGCTGAGACGATGGTATCGATGTCAGCATATTCGCTCTGTTGTAAAGACCCAGTGGCTGAGACCCGCCAATATAACCAATTGCAAATGGGGTAACGTTGCTTGCCATATACCCAATAAAATTAGCCCCGGTCAAATTCGCCCCAAATCCCAACAGAGGCCGCACGCCGGAACCCCGGCTCATCATCGACGGAACCCAGCGGGCACTCAGCCAGCGCATGACGGTCTTTGTTGCAAAGGTGGTAATGGGGCTAATCACAAGCGCCCAGTATTCAAGGCCGCCCAGGGCTGCCGTTATGCCGGCGGCAATGCCTGCCGCCATGGACACAATGTCGATCACCGAGATCGCTTTAAAGCGCATCTGCCGGCGCAACAGGGCATCGTGTTGGACGGATAGCCCGCCAATCAGGAAGGTCAGGCTCATGGCGGCCATCACCAGTGTCAGGCGGGGTTCGTCGTAGATAATGGCAACCAACGGTGAGATCAAGATGCCCAGCAAGCACAACGCCGTGCCCAAGGCGCCATTCACCCAGAATAAGTTGGACACCTGAGCGTGGGTGATCTGGTCACGCTGGATAGTCGCCATGGAGAGGCCACCCTCCATGAACTGCAGGGCCAGACCGGTGAACACGGTGACCATGGCAATCAGGCCGAAGTCTGACGGCTGCAGCAAACGGGCCAGTATGGCTACGGAGCCCAGTTGCAGGATCAGTTTGATGCCCTGAGCGGCCAGGGTGATCCCCGCGCTTTTTACGGCGCGTTCTTTCATGCCGGTTTTGAGGTGGTCGGCGTTGAAGAGTTGGTCTTTGGGGTTTGGCACGTTTTGGGGGTCGCTGGCTTTGGTTGGGGTCTGACCTCGTAGGGTCAGACCCCTTTGTAGATTGCTGGTTGTGGGGGCGCTGGTCTTTGTCCGTGAGCGTCAGTGAGTGTCCGTGGCCAAAAGCCTTTTTTGGTTTTCGTGTTCTTTCGTGGTTTTCGTGGCAAAAACGCATTTGGTTTAGGTTTACAGCTGAGCGGGATCTTCGCCTACTTCGTTAAAAATTCCCGAAGATTGAACCTTTCCTTGTTCTCGAGTTCTTTTACGACGGTCAACATATTATCCGGCCCCTTCCGCACCAGTTTTCCGTCTTTCATTTCCGTCTTTCAGGTATACAACCGAAATCCCGGCCTCTAACAATTCATCAATCGCGTGGCGGGATGAGAGCTTGGCGTAGTGTGCCAACTTCCGGTTGTCATCAAACGCTTTGCTGCGGGGATATTTTCGTATCTTGGTCACTGTCTTTTCTTCCTTGCAGGTACTCATTTGAATACCTCCAGAGCTGACTTCACTGTTGAGCATACTACGTTGCAGGTGCGTGGGCCAGATGTTGGTTGTGCGCATTACTGCGGTTACCGCTGGCCTTGGGGATCGTCGCTGGCCTTGGGTGGGGTCTGACCTCGTAGGGTCAGACCCCTTTGTAGATTGCTGGTTGTGGGGGTGCTGGCTTTTGTCCGTGAGCGTCAGTGAGTGTCCGTGGCCAAAAGCTTTTCTTTCCGTGTTTTTCCGTGGTTTCCGTGGCAAAAAATCTGGCTTTGAGTTCGTCGCTGGCTTTGGGTAGGGGGCTGACCGCGTAGGGTCAGCCCCCTTTGTAGCATGCCTACTCGGATTTATAGGAGTAGTTGTAGTAGCCGTAATAGCCATAACTGGTCGCCGCTTTCTTTTCCATGGCGTTCAGGATGGTGCCCTTGAGGGTGACGCCTCCGGTGGCCAGGCGGTTTTCGGCTATCTGGATCTCTTTCGGGGTGTTTTGCCCAAAGCGCACCACCATGAGTGTGGTGCCGCATTGTTTGCCGATGATGGCGGCGTCTGTTACCGCGAGGATCGGCGGGGTGTCTATGATCACCAGGTCGAAGTGTTCACTCAGGTAATCCAGGAATTCGGTGAATCTGGCCTGCATCAGCAGCTCTGAAGGGTTGGGCGGGGCGCTGCCGCGGCTTACCCAGCTCAGGCCTTCAACTTCGGAAGTTTTGACGGCTTGTGCGAATTCCAGTTTGCCGGAGAGCACTTCGGAAAGGCCGTTGTGGGAATCCTGTTTGAAGGCTTCGTGTACGTGGCCTTTGCGCATATCGCCGTCGACTACTACGACTTTCTGGCCCGCCTGGGCGCAGATGGCGGCCAGGTTACTGGCCATGAAGCTTTTGCCAATGGCAGGACTGGGGCCGGTGATGACCAGGCGGTTGTTGCTGCCTTCCATCATGGCGAAGTGTAAGGAGGTGCGCAGGCCGCGGATGGCTTCTATGGAGAGGTCTGCCGGGTTGCGTACGGCCAGCAATCCCCCTTTGGATTTACCTTTGCGCTTGCCGGCTCTCTTGCCTTTGGTGTTGCGGCGGTTCTCTTCTTCAGACAGAGGCACGGTGGCATAGACCGGCAGGTCCAGGTCTTCCAGCTGTTCCGGCGATACGATGCCCCGGTTAAAGGCGGCGCGCAGCAGTACGATGATCATGGCCAGCAGCAGGCCGCTCATGCCGGCCACGGCGACGATCAGGTTGCGCTTGGGGGCTACCTGTCCTTGCACTACGGCGTCGTCCAGTATGCGTACGTTACCCACGGTGCCGGCGCGGGCCAGACGCAGTTCCTGCATGCGGTTGAGCAGTTGCACGTATATTTCCTGGGTGACTTTCACATCGCGGCTCAGCCGCAGGATTTGCTGTTGGGTTTCCGGCAGGTTGCCGGTGCGTTCTTCCAGGCGGGCTTTTTCGCGCAGCAGTTGTTCTTTCTTTTCCAGCAGGGAGCGGTATACCGGGTGGTTGGGGGTAAAGCGCCGGGCCAGTTCGGTTTCCTGCAGCTGGAGTTCGTTCAGGCTGGCTTCAATGCTCACCAGGCTGTTGAGGGCGTTCTGGGTTTCAAAGCTAAGGTCTATGCTGTCGCTTTGCAGGCGGTATTCGTTCAGGCGGTTTTCGGCTTCGTTCAGCTGCTCGCGCACTTTGGGCGCCTGCTCTTCCAGGAATTCGAGGCTTTTGTCGGCTTCGGCGGCCTGGCGGGCGATGTTTTGTGTGAGGAACACTTCGTTCGTGGCGTTCAGGCTGTTGACCAGTTCCTGCTGGTCCGGCCCGGTGAGTTCCAGGCGCAGCATGCCGGTGTCTTTGCCCAGGGTGAGGATTTCCAGGCGGTTCAGAAGGCCGCGGATGGCCGCCAGGCGGCTCTTTTTAATCACGGTGAAGGTAGCGCCGGCCGGGGCGTTCAGCTCAGTTACGGTGATTTCAATCCACGGCTGGTCGATGGTGAGTTTCTGGCCAGCCATGCCCTGCCCCAGGGTTTCGCCGTTGCCGTTCAGCAGGGTGTAGCGACTGTTGCCTTCAGAGCGCAGGGTGAGTTGCAGTGTCTGGCTGTTGTGGCTGGTCACCAGTTCGCCAATGCGCAGGGTGTCACCGGCCCATACGCTTGCTCCGCCTTCGGCCAGTCCGGGGCGCTGCATGCCACGGCGCAGCAGCCATTCACCGATTACCGGCCAGGTGTTGGGGATGATCTGTACGTCCAGGTCTGTCTGGTCGACTACCTGGCCAAGAATCAGCCGCGAGCGGAGAATTTCCACTTCGGTACTGGTGCTGGGTTCCTGGTCGCCCAGCAGCTTGCTCATGTCGGCGCCGCCGATGGTGCCGGATTTCTGCTCAATCTGTACCAGGGCATCCGCTTTGTATTCTGGTGTGGCCAGGGTGGCGTAGATGAAGCCAATCAGTGCCAGAACGACGGTAAGTACGGCGATGAAGATTTTGTGGTCCCACAGGCTGCCCAGCAGAAAGCCGATGTCGATTTCGTCGTTGTCCTGAGGGGTTTGGCGGCTGCGCACTGAGGTGTTGGTTGCTTGGGTCATTCGTGGCTCTTGGAGTTATTTCAATCGGGGAAGCCAGGCGGTTACGGCTTCTTCGAGTAGTTGGTGTACGTGGGCGAAGGCTTCGCGGCTTTTTTTGTAGGGGTCCGGGATGTCTGGCCGGCCCGGTAGCCAGTGGCCGATGAGCATGGTTTTGCCGGAGGCGGTTGGGTCCAGCTCTGCTACCCGGGCTTTCTGGCCTTCGCTCATTACCAGTATGAGGTCTGCGTTCCTGAACATGGCGGTGGTGGCCTGGCGGGCTTTGTGTTCGCTTACGTCCAGGCCGGCTTGCTGGGCCAGTTCGGCGGCGCTTGGGTCGATTGGGTGGTCTACCAGTGCGCCAAGGCCGGCAGATTCAACCACTTTGCCCGGCAGGCCGGCTTTGAGCATGGCCTCGGCCACCGGGCTGCGGCAGATGTTGCCGGTGCAGAGCACGAGTATGCGGTTGAACATACCGGGTTAGTCGCCCACGTTTACAGCGCGGTCACCCAGGAACATGGCGGTGAACGACGGCACCAGCAGCGACACTACGCGGTTCCAGCGCGCCAGCGGGGCGGCGGTTACATACACCATGTCGCGGTTGTTCAGAGTGAAGCCGTCTGCCAGTACCAGGGCGGTGGCGTCTTTGAGGTTGAGCTGGTACATGTCGATGAGGTGGTCGCTGTCTGGCGAGGCGTTTTCAGCGCGCCTTACTACGAACACGCCCGTGGCGTTGGACTGACGTTCGTTCAGGCCGCCTACGTTGGAGATGGCTTCGGCCAGGGTCAGGCCATTGCGGCCCATGGGCAGGGTGGAGGTTTTACCCACTTCGCCCAGTACAAAGACTTTCTGGTCGTCGCCCAGGGGTACGTTGATCACATCGCCGCTTTGCAGCAGCACGTTATGGAGTTTGTTGCCCTGTTCGTAAACGGCTTTCAGTGACAGGCGGTAGTCGTTGCCATCCCGGGTGAGGGTTACGTTGCGCCAGTCTGCGCCTTCGTCCAGGTCCAGGCCGCCGGCCTGGCTGATGGCATCGACAATGCGGGTGGGAACGTTAGTGAGCGGGTACACACCCGGGGTTTCAACCGCGCCGCTTACATAGACACGCTGGCTGCGAAAATCCGCTACGGAGACATCCACCTGCGGGGTTTCAATAAAGCGTGACAGGCGGCTGGCGACTTCTTCACGCACTTCCTGGGTGGTCAGGCCGGCGACCTGCACGTAGCCAATGTAGGGGTAATAGATGGTGCCGTTTTCGTTAACCACGTTGCCGGATTCCTGCGAGCTGCGGTTGGAGCCGGCGGGTATGGTGAGTTCCGGGTGGTCCCAAACGGTCACTTGCAGCACATCGCCAATACCGATTTTGTATTGGTAGTCGCTGTCTTCACGAACCAGGTCCGGCGCCGGTGGCGGTACGTCGGCCACGATGGCGTTGCGCAGGGTGTCCGGGCCTATGCGTTTTACTTGTACCAGGTGGCTGAAGTCTTCTTCCGGTGGGCTTTGGTAATCCGGGTTCCAGCCGCTGGTGTTGATGTGCGAGCCGGGGGCAAGGGCGCAGCCGGAGAGGGCCAGCACGGCGGCCAGGGTGATGAGTGTACGCAATACCATAGTTGAAATGCCGGGATGTTTTTTGGTTTTCAGGCCGGTGATGATAGCCGGATTAAGGGTTTGTTGCATTAGTCAGGTTTCAGGCGTTGGTCAGAAACGGTAGCGCCAGCTGGCACTCGCGGACCATTGGTCCAGCTCTGTGCCTGCAAGCTGGATTTTCTTTTCGGTGCCCCGCAGGTTGAGGTCCAGCCGGCCGTTGAACAGGGCGGTGCCGTAGCCCAGGTTGACGATGCCGGTTTTCTGGTTGGTGGCGGGGATGTAGTAGCGCACGTCTGGGTCTGGCCTGGCTCCGCGCATGGCGCCGTCGGCGTTCAGTTCTGCGTAGCTGAGGGTTACCGAAAGGTTGTTGCCGTTATCGAAGAACTGGTGCGCGCCCAGGGTGAGGGTTTCGGCATCGCCTTCGAAGCTGCTGGCCATGTTGCGGCCGTGGTGTCGGTAGCCGGTGGTGTAGCGCGAATGGTTGTAGGTGACGTTGGGCCTGGCATCGCCCAGGAAGTCATCGGCGGTGGTGTTGCTGTATTCCAGGAACCACTGCTGGTCTGTATTTAACAGGCCGGTGGTCCAGTCTGTGCCCAGCAGCCAGGATTTGCGTGCCGGGAAGGCGCCGGCTTCGTCTTCACCCATCATTTGAGTGTAAAGGCCCATGGATTGGTTGCCCAGGGCAAAGCCGTAGCGGATGTCTATGCTGCCGAGCTGGTTGCCGGGGTCTTGCCCTTCGCCTTGCTGGCCGTTTTCTTTACCGATGATTGCGTCCCACAGGGCAGAGCTGTTTTCCGGCTGCCCTTCCCCACCAAACTGGATGGCGCGGGACAGGCCGATATCCAGCCCTTGCACCGGGCGGAAGGTGAAGCGCATGCCGATGAGCTTGGCGTTATCGATGGTGCGCTTGTCCTGGTACTGGCCGGCGAACACGGTGAGGTTCCAGGGGCCGATCCAGCTGAGCCATTTGGAGGCTGGTGCCAGGTCCCGCTTGCGGTTGAGCCATACGGCGGGCATGGGCCGGGCGTTGTTGGAGAGAATCAGGCTGGACTGCCAGCCCGGGCCCCACCAGCGCTCGATGGCGCCAGCGCCCAATACCCAGTTGCCAAGTGTACCGGCCAGATAGCTGCCGTCGTAGCGGTATTGTTCGTCGTCTGTGGGGTTAGCCACCACGGTGGGTGACAGGCCGACGGCAAAGCGTTCGCCCTGCCATTGCCAGTCCAGTGTGGCCTGGCCTTCTTCCTGCCGCGCGTCGCCGAAACCTTGAACCAGAGGCTGCTCGGTACTGCCTGCCAGGGTGAGTTCAGTTTTGGTGCCAGAACGGAACTGTGCCTGCTGTTCGGCATTCAGATAGGCCATGGCGCCTGCGGTGGCGGTTGGGTCTGAGGTAACGCTTGGGTTGATGTCTTGCGCCACCGTGCTCCACATCACCGGCCAGGTGGATACCGTGCGGTCGAAATGGCCGCGGTCTGCCAGCTTCTGCAGGGCAAAACGCGCGCGGCTGTCGCCGGGTTCAATCCAAGGCGCGGCGTGGGTGGTTGCGGTGTAAGAAAGCGCCGTCAGGCACGCTACCGCCCCACCGACCAGGGTCCAGTGTTTTGAGGGCATACGAAGGCTTGTTCAACGTTTGGACAAAGAGGCAGCGGCTGTGCCGGAGGGAAGATTTCCCAACTGACTCCTTGTCAGGGTTATGAGGAATTACTCGAAAACCAGCGCGATTCTACGGGTTCCGGTGTTACAAACAAGTGACACTTTTGTTCAGTAGCGGGAAATCAAGGACTTATATCGCAGAAACAATGTAAAAGATTGTGAACAGGGGGTTTGGTAAAGGGGTCTGACAAAGGGGTCTGACCCTACGGGTCAGACTCCCTGCCTACTCCAGAGCCAACCCCATCTCCACTAAGGCCGAATCGCCGAAACCGGCACACTAACCCGCTGCTGCTTCTGCATAAACGAAATCAAAACAATCGCCCGCTCTTCCCCATCATAAGCCTGAAAAATTGCCCCGATGCCCTGAAACGGCCCATCATCCAACTCCACCGCCTGCCCAGGCTTGATACCACCCTGCTCCGCCACCTTGTTCATACTGGCCTTGATGTGATCAATCACCTCATCCGCAATCGCCGCCGGCTTATTGGCAAAACTCACCACCCGAATCACCCCCCGGGTAGACCGCAGCTTCGCCCACATAGGGTTCGTCTGCTCCAGGTTCACAAATACATACCCCGGAAACAACGGCTCCAGCCGCTTCGCCCGCTTGCCGCCCTTCACCCTCTCCACCTCAATCTTCGGGTAGAAACAGGCAACATCCTGGTTCTGCAAATGCTGAACCGCCCGATCGCCCTGCGCAGGCTTATGTTGTAACGCGTACCAGGTCATCCAACTCCCCAATCCGGGGTCAGACCCCCGGTACATTTGCCGAGGCAAAATGTACCGGGGGTCTGACCCGCTTTAATACAAAGCACGACATCGCCGGGCTTTATGTCCATACCTCGTCCTCTTGTGGATCCTTCCACTCATCAATGGTGCTCGCAGAATGCTCAGACATCGCTTTCGTTTCCTGGTCGGCATTATCTATAAGCACAACTACCCGAGCGTGCGCATTCATTAACCGCGCGTACTGTTCGGGAATCTTGACCACTCCGTCTTTGATCTGGGCTTCAAACTCAATTGCGTACATAACTTCTGCCCCGTTATCCGGGGTCAGACCCCCGATACATTTGCCGAGGCAAAATGTATCGGGGGTCTGACCCGCTCGTTAAAATACCACCCGCCGGCCGCAATAAAGTGCGGGTTCAGAATATCCTCCTTGCCATACACCAATGGCTTACCATCCACAGTCTGCACCTGCCCACCAGCCGCGAGAAGAATGGCATGTGCCGCAGCAGTATCCCATTCACTCGTGGGGCCCATGCGCGGGTAGATGTCGGCGTGGCCTTCGGCGATGCGGCAGAATTTCAGGGAGCTGCCGGCCTGCACGGTTTCGTGGGGGCCGAGTTTGGCGATGAAGGCGCGGGTTTCGTCGTTCAGGTGGTTTTTGCTGGCCACTACCCGCAGGGTTTCCCGGGGTTCTGCCACGCGGATTCTGTGTACCCGACCAGTGCGGTCGCGCATGTGGGCGCCTTCACCTTTGATGCCCCAGAAGGCTTCCTTCAGGGCCGGCGCGGTAACCACGCCCATCACCGGCACGCCGTCTTCGATCATCGCGATGTTCACGGTGAATTCGCCGCTACGCTGGGTGAAGTCCTTGGTGCCGTCGATCGGGTCGATCAGCCAGAACCGGCGCCAGCTTTTGCGCTCTTCCCAGGGAACCTCCGTGCCTTCTTCCGAAAGAATCGGAATGTCCCGGCTGATGTTGCGCAGGCCCTTATAGATGATCTCGTGAGCCGCCTCATCCGCCGCGGTAATCGGCGAATTGTCTTCCTTGTACCGCACCTTGAAATCGG
>Ga0208813_1000639_pt1 | contig 24450 bp, 29 predicted proteins | sample MalvireepMed_904_FD_184250 | JGI IMG/M metagenome (GOLD analysis project Ga0208813, IMG submission 184250) | Marine viral communities from the Global Malaspina Expedition - Malaspina viral metaG DeepMed_904 (SPAdes) (version 2) | ecosystem: Environmental > Aquatic > Marine > Oceanic | place... | reverse complement strand
ATTCACTGCTGAAGGACGAGTTGGATTACGTTGTAAAGCTTAAGGATGAAATTAAGGCAATAAAGCAAGAACAACGACAATTACGTGCTGAAAATCGAGAGCTGAAAAACGAAGTCAGGAAATTAGAAACTGAGAACGAAGACTACAAGAGCCAGCTTGAGAGCTTAGGCAAGCTGCAGCGAGACGCATACCAGGAACGGCAGTTCGATATTGAACGCAGTAATGACGGGGATAACTCGAGTGTATCCGATAATCAAGTTTATGATGAAGAGTTTGACGAGAGCAGCACCGGTAGCCAGATTGAGAGTGATACCATGGATGGGAATGATGGCGATATGCTATCGGGTAAGTCGGAAGACACTAATAAAGAAGTTGAACCTACAGCTAACCTTACTAAGACGCAACTAGCTGCACGATTTATGACAAGAAGTGGGCAACATCAGGATCCGGACATTCCCAAAAAAAGTAATACCTGTATGCAAGCTATCTATGATTCGGATGAGGACAATAAAACGCTCAAATTCGATTAGTAAGGCCTTCGCACGAAAACATGTTACTTGTATGGTGCTATATTTGGTGCTATTAATTTCATTTGGTTTAAGTCAAGTCTTTACCAGTAAGGTATAAGAGGAAACTTTCAAGTCCCCCCCTCGCACCATCAGTTAGAAATAATCCTTTAAAACCACAGCACCAAATCACGCTATTGATCTAAAACGCTTCCTTGTTAGTTTAAGCTTTAAGTTTATTCCGCGCTTGAGGGATTTATGCGTCTATTTATCATGTTGGGGTTGTTGTTAATGGCCCCGCTGGGGTTAGCAAACACCACCGATTACCGTATCGAACAGGTCAAAGACAACGTCTACCGGTTTAGCACGGGTCATTATCATAGTGTATTTATGGTTGCCGACAATGGCGTTTTTGTGACTGACCCAATTAATCCTGCGGCGGCTAAATACCTTAAGCAACAAATCAAGCAGCGTTTTGATAAGCCGGTACGCTACCTTGCCTACAGCCACAACCATGTTGATCACACGTTAGGTGGCGAGGTCATTGCTGATGACTCGATGGAAGTGATTGCGCATGAGTACGCCGCCGAGGATCTTGAGTGGACGCAAACACCAACGGCGATGCCAACGCAGACGTTTTCTGACCATTTAACGGTGAAACTTGGCGATAGCTGGGTAGAGCTGGATTATTATGGCCCCAATAATGGTCGCGGAAACGTCAGTATGCGGTTTATGCCGGCCAATGTGATGGTTGTTGCCGATTGGGTGGTGGTTGGGCGCATGCCATATCAGGATTTGCCGGGTTACGATATCCACGGCATGATCCGCTCGACCAAAGCCTTACTGCAGCGGCCTGCCTTTGATGTGTTTGTTGGGGCTCATGCGCAGATGGGAACTGCTCATGACGTACAGTATTACCTCAACTATCTACAGGATCTTTATGCGGCGGTTCGTGACGGTATGCTGGCGGGTAAATCGCTGACGCAACTGCAGCAGGATATCAGACTGGATAGTTACCAAAAGCTGGCCATGTATGAGCAGTGGTTACCGTTAAATATCAAGGGCGTTCACGATACCCTGATCGATATGTCATACTTTGACCGACGTTAACACAACAATGGATAGCAGTGGGTATGAGCGGTATAAAAGAACTCGATTTATTTCAGGTGGATGCCTTTGCTGAGCGTGTTTTTGAGGGGAATCCGGCAGCAGTCGTGCCATTGCAGCAATGGCTTGCTGATGACCTGCTGTTAAAAATTGCCGAAGAAAACAATTTATCCGAAACCGCGTTTATTGTGCCGCAGGGTGAGGGCTTTCAGCTGCGTTGGTTTACGCCGGCAGCTGAAGTGGATTTGTGTGGTCATGCAACCTTAGCCGCTGCGCACGTGGTTTTTGAGCACTTGGGCTACGCTCACAAGCAGGTGTCGTTCGAGAGCAGTAGCGGTGAGCTTATTGTGCATCGCACAGAACAAGGTTTAATGATGGACTTTCCGGCGACGCTGCCGGAGTCGGTTGATGTGCCTGAGGCCATTAGCCAGGTACTGGATGTCGAGCCGCAGGCGGTGTTGTTGGGGTTTGACCACATTGTTGTTCTTGCTGATGAGCAACAGGTGCTGGAGCTCGCGCCCGATTTATCCGTCTTACAGCGGCTGGATTCGCGCGGGGTCGTATTTACCGCCCACGGTAGCAACTATGACTGCGTCAGCCGCTGTTTCTTCCCCAAGCTTAATGTACCTGAAGATCCGGTAACCGGCTCGGCACACTGCCAGCTGGCGCCGTTCTGGGCGCAACGGTTAAATAAAAACCACATTTTAGCCCGCCAGGCATCCCGTCGTGGCGGAACATTGCAGTGTGTCGTGGTCGGTGACCGGGTGCAGATACACGGCACTGCGGTAGACTACCTGAAAGGTACGATAAAGCTGTAACAAACCGGCAGAAATTGACTTGCAGGTTCGACCAGTAGCTTCCATACTCAAGCACTAAACGAATGAGGCAGTATCGTTTTAAAAATTAAAGACAATAACAAGGAAAAAGCGATGAATTTGCCAACAAAAAGTCGGATTTATCAGGGGATGATCCTGGCTGGCGTAGTGACGCTCGCTGGCTGTGAATTTGAAAACGACGTACCGGAATACCAAGCACCGCCAGTGGCGGAAGAACCTGACTACAGTAGTCCGTTACCGGAACAGGAGCCGTTAACTACCTTTGATACAGATGGCGAGTTAACCGCAGATATTACCTGGACAGACTATGGCGTACCTTACATAACTGCCGACAATGTCGAAAGTATGGCGTTTGGAGTGGGTTATGCCTTTGCACAAGACAATATTTGTATCCTTGCCGATCAAATCGTTAAGTTTAATTCTCAGCGGTCCATGTTCTTTGGTCCTGATAACCCGATTGGATCGGGTAACAGCCAAAACTTAATCGATGATTTTGGCTTTTTAGCATTAGGTATCCGTGACAACGCGGAGCAGGGCTATGACAGCCTGACTGACGAATCTAAAGCCTTACTTGAAGGTTATGCGGCGGGTTATAACAAGTACCTGAACGATACCGGTGTTGCGAATATTGACCCTCAATGTGCCGGCCAACCATTTGTGCGCGAAATTACGCCGGTCGATATGCTGACCTATGCACAAGGGGTTGCGTTGTTGCCGGGAGCCAGTAACTTTACGGGTGCGGTGTTTGTAGCAGCGCCTCCGGGGCAGGACTTTGCGCCGCAACCGGTTATGCCGAGTCAGGAAACCGCGAGTCTGAATCTGGCCAATGTCGACGTTCACATGCCGGAACCGAACCCTACCGAAATGGGCTCAAATGGTTGGGCTGTGGGGCGTGATTTAAGTGCAACCGGGCAGGGTATGCTGTTGGCTAACCCGCACTTCCCGCATACCGGTAACCAACGCTTCTGGCAGTTTGGTATAGAAATTCCGGGCGAGTTGAAAGTTGCCGGTGGCTCGTTATCGGGTATGCCGGGTGTGGTTAATATCGGCTTTAACGAGAACGTGGCCTGGACGCATACTTTCTCTACCGCTAACCGCTTTGTTGTGCACCAATTAGAACTGGATCCAGCGGATGAATCGGGTACCACCTATTTGGTCGATGGTGAGCCGGTTGAGATGACAACCAAGACGCATCAGATTCGGGTGAATGTCGGTGGCGGTAATAGTATTACCCTGGAAAAAACCAGCTACCACAGTGAGTTCGGTACCATTATAAAAGTTCCTAACTCACCACTAACCTGGGGTGTGGATGATTTTGGCAAAGATGTCGCTTATGCGATTTACGATGCCAACTTGCCAAACTACGAAGTGCTTGACCATTGGCTGGCAATGAACCGGGCGCGTAATATCGAAGAATACCGCCAAAGCTTTATTGACTATACCGGTACGGTATTTAACAACGCGATGGCAGTTGATGACGATGGCGATGCCTTCTTTACTGATGGTTCATCGGTGCCGAATATCAGCGACGAAGCGATTGCTGCATGGGAGCAAAACACCTTGCTGCAGGGCATTAGTGCTTCTGCCGGCTTCCCTGTGATGCCGGGTAATTCGGCAATGTTCAAAGCAGACGGCAAGATGTCGTTTGACCGTGCTCCTTCACTGTTGCGCACTGACTTTGTACAAAACTCGAATAACAGTTATTGGCTAACCAACCCGGATGCGCCAATTGAGAATGTTGCGCCGTTGTGGGGACCAATCAACAACGAACAATCGTGGCGTTCGCGTTTAGGCCAAAAAATGCTGGCTGAAGGTGGCTCTGCTGATGGTAAGTTTACCCGTGAAGATATCGCCGAGAAGTTGTTAAGTAATCGTAGCTATCTGGCTGAGGTGCTGTTGGACGATCTGCTGGCGTTGTGTACCCGTCAGGGTGAACAACCGGTATCTACTGCGGCTGGCAATATCAGCATCAAACCTGCTTGCGATACGCTCGGTCAGTGGGATGGCACGATGAACAAAGATAGCGTCGGTGCGATGTTGTTCCGTGAATTTGCTACCGAATTTAATCGCAACCCCAAATGGGAAGTTGAGTTTGATCCGGCTGATCCACTTAATACGCCGCGCGACATGGTAAACAATGTGTCGGTATTAACGGATCTGGGTAATGCCATGGTGCGCATCCAGTCACTGGGATTACCGATTGACGCGCCGTTGGGCGAAGTGCAATTTGTCGAACGCGCATTACCGACCGGACAACCTTCGGGTCAGCGCTTACCCTGGGGTGGTGCTAACAACGTTGAAGGTGGCTTTAACGTCTTCCGTGCTAACACCGGTTCAGATGGTACCATCTATCCGCGTTTAATTTATCCTGAAGCAGATGGTTCCAACCTGACCGAAGCCGGCCTTGGCTATCATATTAGCTACGGTTCAAGCTGGATGTTTACCATGGAATTTACCGAGAACGGTCCGGTAGCTGAAGGACTACTGAGTTACTCGCAGTCACGTAACGTGTTCTCTGATCACTACATTGACCAGACGCTGCTGTACTCGCAACAGCCACAGTTGCGTCCGATTTGGTTTGATAACAGTGATATCCAGGAAAACACCATTCGCGAGCTGAGTTTATCGCAGCCAAACGAATAAGTTTTTCGGATAAAACACAGCAACAGCCCCCGCAAGTAAGCGGGGGTTTTTTATTGTCATGGTAGATTAACTGACAAGAGCTATTCAGGTGCGTATACTATTAGTTAGGTAAAAGACGCAAGATACGCGCAAAATTAAGGATTCTATGACCGATAACAACGCAAGCAACAGCAACGACCAAACGACACCACAATACGATGTCGAAATCCCGTCACGGGATGAACTGCTTGAACTGGTAACTGAGCGCTTAAAGCCAGTGCCCTTTGACGATTTTATTACGCATTTTAAGCTGCAGGATGAGCGACAGCATATTGGTATAAAGCGTCGTTTGCGGGCAATGGAGCGTGATGGTCAATTAGTCTATACCAAAGCCAATTGTTATGGTCTGCCCGAGCGCATGCAGTTGGTCCGCGGCACCATTATCGGTCATCGTGATGGCTTCGGATTTTGTCGCCCTGATGACGGCGGCAAAGATATTTTTATTCCGCACCACCAAATGTATTCGGTGCTGCATGGCGATAAAGTACTGATTAAGCCTGCCGGGACCGATAACCGCGGCCGTGCCGAAGGTCGTGTAGTTCGTGTTGTTGAGCCGCGCGATAGTAATATTGTCGGACGTTATTTTGTCGAAAATGATTTGGGCATTGTGGTGCCGGATGACTCGCGTATTAGTCAGGATATCTTAATACCGCATGCCGACAATCTTGGCGCGCGCCATGGTCAACTCGTTGTCGTGACCATTACGCGTCGGCCTAATCGCCGCACCAGTCCTATTGGTAAGGTCTATGAAATACTGGGTGACCATATGGCGCCGGGTATGGAAATCGAAATCGCGATTCGTGAGCATGATATTCCTAACGAATGGCCAGAGGGTATTGACGCTGAGCTGGAAAAATACAGCGAGGAAGTACCCAAAGAGGCTTACGATGGCCGTGTCGATCTGCGGGAATTGCCATTAATAACCATTGATGGCGAAGATTCACGTGATTTTGATGACGCTGTGTGTGCCTTGCCGGAAGAAAAAGGCTGGCGCTTATGGGTAGCTATTGCTGACGTATCCTATTACGTAAAACCGTCGACTCAGCTGGATAACGAAGCCGTTAACCGCGGTAATTCGGTTTACTTTCCGAATAACGTCATTCCGATGCTACCGGAAAAACTTTCTAATGGGCTGTGTTCGCTTAATCCTAACGTCGACCGCTTGTGTATGGTCGCGGAAATGGAAATTGGCCCGCGCGGCAAGCTGAAAAACTCGCGTTTTTATCCGGCGGTGATGAATTCACACGCCCGCCTCACCTACACTAAAGTTAAGCAAATCTTAGATGGTGACGCAGAACTGCGCGAGCAGTATAAAAACGTGCTCAGCAATATTGAAGAACTGCACAATGTGTATAAAGCACTGGCTACGGTGCGTAAACAACGCTCTGCCATAGAGTTTGATACGCAGGAGACGCGCTTTATTTTTAATGCGCACCGCAAAATTGAGCGGATTGAACCGGTCAAACGTCATGTGGCGCACAAAATTATCGAAGAGTGCATGATTGCCGCGAACGTTGCATCTGCGCGACTGATCGAAAGCGAAGAAGAAATTGGTGCGCTATTCCGCGTGCATGAAGCACCGGCAGACGAGCGCTTAACCAGTTTCAGGGCTTTCCTTGGTGAACTGGGGTTAAGTTTGGGCGGCGGCGATAAACCAACGCCATCGGACTACGGTAAATTATTAGAGGAAGTCAAAGATCGCCCGGATCATGAACTGATCGAGACGATGTTGCTGCGCTCAATGCAGCAGGCCGTCTATCAGCCTGAGAATGAAGGGCATTTTGGGCTGGCGCTTAAATCCTACTCGCACTTTACTTCGCCGATTCGTCGCTACCCCGATCTGATTCTGCATCGGGCAATCAAGTCCATTCTGCGTAAACGTGAGGGCACAGAGCAAGCGTTGACGGGTGCATGGGCTTACAGTGAGCGTGAGCTGGAGGATCTTGGCGTACATTGTTCGATGACTGAACGTCGGGCTGATGATGCAACGCGGCAAGTGGATGAATGGCTGAAATGTGAATTCATGTTAGATCACATCGGTATGGAGTTCAGTGGTGTGGTCTCATCGGTAACCAACTTTGGTTTGTTTGTTCGCCTGGACGAATACCAAATCGATGGTCTGGTTCATATTAGCAATCTCGGCGATGATTATTATCAGTATGACAATCAAAAAGGGTTGTTGATTGGTGAAAATACACGCACCGTGTACCGCCTCGGTGATAAAGTTCAGGTACGAGTTAAGACCGTTGACCTGGATGAACGTAAGATCGATTTAAGCTTGATCGCGGCAGAGAGCCCTGCGGGTAAACAACGCAAACGTAATAGTGGTAAAACCCAGCGCAAAAAATCTCAGGGTGGCAAAAAGCCAACTAATAAGAAGCCGCAAAAGGGCAACAAAGGCAAGGGTAAAAAATCATCATGAGCCAAAAGGTCACGGTATTTGGTTTACACGCGGTTCGTTCTATTTTGGATAACCATCCGGACCGATTGGTTGAGCTTTATGTCTCTAAAGAGCGCCAAAATGATGCGGTCAATGCACTGGTGCAACAAACGCATACGATTGGCATCAGGCCGCAGTGGGTGCCAAAGCATGCGCTGGATAAACGCGCTGAGGGTGGTAATCACCAAGGCGTGGTAGCCACGGTAACGTCTTTGCCTACGCTGACCGAACATGATTTTGCCAAATTGATTGATGACAGTGAGCAGCCGCCACTATTTTTAGTGCTGGATGGTATTACCGACCCGCATAATCTGGGGGCCTGCCTGCGCACTGCCGATGCCGCCGGGGTAACCGCCGTGGTGGTGCCTAAAGACAAGTCAGTACAGATTACGCCGACCGTGCGTAAGGTCGCCTCCGGCGCCGCGGAAGTGGTGCCAATGGTCGTGGTGACCAACCTGGCTCGTGCGCTCCGTGAACTGCAGCAATTGAATGTCTGGGTTGTCGGTACAGCGGGCGAAGCAACAAAATCACTTTACGAAATAGACTATCAGGGCCCGACTGCGATGGTAATGGGCGCTGAAGGTAAAGGCATGCGCCGCTTAACTCGTGAAACCTGCGATGAACTGGTATCGATCCCGCTGGCAGGCAGTGTCAGTAGTTTAAATGTATCGGTCGCCAGTGGCGTGTGTTTATTTGAGGTTGTCAGACAGCGCAATGGATCTTAAACGTCGACTATTGCCCATTGCCATTGCCTTAGTGTTAATTGCAATGGTTTTTATTAGCTGGACTCCTAACTGGGAGTCGGGTGAGTTTATTCGCTCGACCAAACCCTACGTAAACTTCGAGTATCAATTTGATACTACAGAAACCCGCACCCTGAGTGAGGTTGCTGAAGATATTGATAACCGCTTAGAGGTGCGCCACGAGTGGCATAAAGTGGGTGCCCGCGAAGCGCAATATGACGTGGTAATAGCGCTGGTCGAACGCGACGGAGCGATACAAATTGATGCCACCTTGCATCGCAACGATAAACGTTTTGATCATATTGTTGTGCGCGGTCAGAGCGAAGTCAAAAACGAATTGGTTGGCCGCCTGGTTGACCTGCTGACCGACCGTATTGAATCATCCCACCAAGCCGCCGACAGCGAATAAGCAAAAATTGCTTTTTACCTTTAAATGCGTTAGTATCGCGCGGCTTAAATCAGCCATTGAATTAACTACTAGTTGAGTTCCTTGCTTCTATGTCAGTGCGGCTGAGCTGAACCGAGGCTATACGAACCAAAAGGAAACTGTAATGCGTCATTACGAAATCGTATTTATGGTCCACCCGGACCAAAGCGAGCAAGTACCTGGCATGATCGAGCGCTATAGCGAAACGATCAAGCAAGGTGGTGGTCAGATCCATCGTTTGGAAGACTGGGGCCGTCGTCAACTGGCTTATCCAATCAATAAACTGCACAAAGCGCACTATGTTCTGTTGAACATCGAAGCGTCTGCAGAGGTTGTAGAAGAGCTGGAAACTGCATTCCGTTTTAACGATGCAGTATTGCGCAACATGATTATGCGCAAAAAAGAAGCGATCGTTGAACCTTCGCCGCTGACTAAGCCGAAGGAAGATCGTAAAGGTGACAGTGAAGCTGCCTAACTCGTTTGAGTAAAGCAGACCCTCAGAGAGACGTATGAATCGACTACACATTACCGGTACTGTTTGTAAACCCGCCAAGCTGGAAACCAGTCCGTCGGGCATCGAGCACTTATTGGTGACCATCGAACACCGTTCGATGCAACCGGAAGCCGGAATGAACCGTCAAAGTTACGTTAAACTGCAGCTCGTTATGAGCGGTGAAGGGTTACAACACTGGTTACAAAAATTGACGGTGGGTAGTGAGGTACACGCAGAAGGTTTTCTGCATCGCCACGAAGACAACAATGGTCTGGCGCGTTTAGTACTTCATGCTCAGCACTTAGAACAGATTTAGGAGACCATCATGGCTCGTTTTTTCCGTCGCCGTAAGTTCTGCCGTTTTAAGGCAGAAGGCGTTAAAGAGATTGATTACAAAGATATCGCTACGCTGAAGAACTACATTACCGAATCAGGTAAAATTGTTCCTAGCCGTATCACTGGTACCTCTGCGAAGTATCAGCGCCAGTTAGCTCGTGCTATCAAGCGCGCTCGTTATTTGTCATTGCTGCCTTACACTGATTCACATCAGTAAGTTAGCAACGGTTCCAAGATTAAGGGTAGCGAAAAATGAATATCATCTTGTTAGACAAAATTGCTAACCTGGGTGGCTTAGGCGACCAAGTTAGCGTTAAATCAGGTTATGCACGTAACTTCTTATTCCCTCAGGGTAAAGCGGTTCCTGCAACCAAATCAAACATTGAACTGTTTGAACAGCGTCGCGCTGAGTACGAAGCTAAGCTTGCTGACGAATTAGCAGCAGCAGAAGCTCGTGCAGAAAAAATCAACGCACTGGATACTATCGAAATCGCTTCTAAAGCTGGTGACGAAGGTAAACTGTTCGGTTCAATCGGCACGCGTGATATCGCTGACGCGATTACTGCAGCCGGCGTAGAAGTGAAGAAAGCTGAAGTATTAATGCCTCACGGTACTATCCGTGAAACTGGCGAATACGAGCTGGAATTGCACTTGCACGCAGACGTGTTTGCTAACGTAAACCTGAAAGTTGTTGCTGCTGACTAATCAGTAAGTGCCAACAACCAGAGAAAAAGCTGCCATTCGGCAGCTTTTTTTTTGAAAAAATTTACCCCGCCTGTAAACCCTGCTAAAACCCATAGCGACTCATTAGTAAATAACTTAAAAAGTAATGCATAGACAGGGAGACAACGGTGTCCGAGCTCACCGATATAGAACTGGCTGGCAATGGCGATAAGGCAGCGTTTAAACGTTTATATGACAGGCATGTCAGGCAAGTGTACGGGCAAGTACTACGACTGACAGCCGACCGTTCGCTGACCGATGACCTGGTGCAGGAGATATTTGTGCAGTTGTGGCGGAGTTTAAGCAAATTTGACCGTCGCGCTAAGTTTTCTACCTGGCTCTATAGTCTGGCCAATAACGTAGCAATTACCGAATTACGTAAACAAACACGCTGGTTTAAACGTAATGAACGGGCAGCAGAACAGAGCGACCCCGATCAACTTGCCGACTTGCACGATGGTATTGATTTGGGTGCGCTGGATAAGTTGGTCATTCGGTTACCAGAGCAAACCCGACAAGTTTTTGTTTTACATGCGTTAAATGATTATACGCACCAACAGATAGCCGACTTGCTGGGCATCGCAGAAGGCACCAGCAAGTCCCAGTTTCATCGGGCGCGAAATCTAATGCAGGAGTGGTTATGAGCGATAAGAATGAACAATTAGATGAGTTGCTGAGCACCTTTAAGCGAGGCGATCAGGGCGTGACTCCTCCGCAGGAGCTGTGGTCAGGCATTGACAGTCGCCTCGAATCAAAACAAAGCAGTAATCGTTCAAGTCGTTCACGCTGGCTGGGCGCCGGTTTGTCAGCTGTGGCTGCGGGTATTATGGCGGTGGCTGTAACCATTGGGTTGAACACCGGCACTGACCCGGTAGCCCCGCAAAGCGATTGGTTTTTACTGGCTGAACAAATGAATCAAGCTCAACAACAGCAACTTAACGGCATGTTGGCGGGCTACCAAATGAGTGGCTATCAATCCGCAGCGTCAGCTACGGGCGAGCAATCAGATATTAATCAGCAACTTGTTCAACTACAGCAATCTAAGCAGCAACTTATCCGCTCGATGCAACAAAATGGCGGTAACGCGCAAATGCTCGAACTGCTGCGCTGGATTAACCAACAAGAATTACAGTTGTTGCAACAGGCTTATCAGCAACAACCCAAATTACAAGCGATCTAAACAGGAGATGTGCGATGAGTAAGTTATTAAAAGCCCTACCGGTATTGGCGGGTGTTCTAATGGCTTCGGTCAGTTTTAACAGTGTGGCGCAACAGCCGGTTGATAAAACCATCGATATTAGTGCTGGCACCCAGATTTACCTCAATAACGAGCGCGGTGAGTTAGAGGTGATAACACATGACAAAAGCCAGGTTCGGTTGGTAGGAACGCTCGACGAAAACGCCGAGGAGCTTATTTTTGAGCTACGCGGCAACGGCGTGAGAATCGAGGTTAGGACGCCCGAGCAGAACGGCTGGAGTTACAATGACGAAGAAGGCTCGGAGCTAACGCTGTATATGCCATCAACTAGCCCGTTGAAAGTAGAGGGTGTATCGATGGACGTGCGTGCGTCAGACCTGCAGGCAGGTACAGACATTACCCTGGTAAGTGGTGATATCAAGCTCACCAATGCCGCCCGCGATGTACTGTTAAAAACGGTGTCGGGTGATATCAAAGCCAGCCAGTTAGCGGGCGATGTTACCTTAGAAACGGTAAGTGGTGATATTACCGATATTGAAAATGCAGCGACCGTTGCAAAATACCAGGCGGTCAGTGGCGACGTCGATGTTCAGTCTGATACCTTAAAGCGCTTTCAGTTGCAGAATGTCTCCGGTGATGTAGAGATGCGTTTGCCTGCCGTCGATTCAGGCGATGTAAAAAACGTCAGCGGCGACGTTGATATCACGCTCGGGCTTAACGACACCGCAAGTCTGGACGCCTCGTCGGTGAGCGGTGACTTAAACTTCCGCTTATTGGGTGAGGTAAACGCAACCTTTGATCTGAAAGCTAATGCAGGCGGCGACATTGTCAACGGAATTACCGATGCTAAAGCTGATGAGTCTCGTTGGGGGGCCTCATCATCATTGGACTTTACTGCCGGCTCTGGCGCTGCGCGGGTAAAAATGAGTACGGTGTCCGGAACTATCGAAATTCGCAGCGAATAACGCTATAGTAGGCGGGTTATTCAATACCACTCAAGAGAAGCGTCTTGCATGGCCCAAGCTGCAAAAAAATCTGATAAAGCAATTGAGGCGCTGCGTTCAGCGCCTCACTCGATCGAGGCTGAACAGTCCGTGTTAGGCGGATTAATGCTTGATAACGATGCCTGGGATAAAGTGGCTGGCAGCATCATTGCCGAAGACTTTTATCATCGCGGGCATCGGATGATTTTTCAGGCCCTACAAAAACTATCTGATAACAGCCAACCAATGGATTTGGTTACTGTTTCTGAAGTACTCGAGGCCGCAGGTGAATTGGACAAAGTGGGTGGTTTCGCTTATTTAGGTGAAATATCAAAAAATACCCCCAGTGCGGCCAATATTTTAGCCTACGCAAATATTGTGCGTGAACGGGCTGTTTTGCGCGAAATGATCGCAGCTGCCAATGACATTGCCGAGTCCGGTTACGATACGCAGGGCAGAACCAGCCAGGAACTGCTGGATGAGGCGGAGAGTAAAGTATTCCGCATTGCCGAAAAACGTACTAGCGCGACAGAGGGCCCCAAGGGTGTCAGCGATATTCTGGCCAAGACTATCGAGCGCATAGACGCGTTAAGTAAAATTAAAAACCACAACGGCGTGACCGGAGTATCCAGTGGTTTCCACGATCTGGACCAGATGACAGCCGGGCTGCAGCCATCGGATTTGATTATTGTCGCCGCGCGTCCGTCGATGGGTAAAACAACCTTCGCGATGAACCTGGCTGAAAATATTGCAATGAACGAAGAAAAGCCCGTTCTGGTATTCAGTCTGGAGATGCCGGCAGAACAAATTATGATGCGTATGCTGGCATCATTAAGCCGGGTTGATCAGAACAAAGTTCGGACCGGTAAACTTGAGGATGATGACTGGGCACGCATTGCTTCAGTGATGAATATTCTCAACGAGAAAAACAATCTTTACATTGATGATGCGTCGGGGCTGACACCTACCGAAGTGCGTTCTCGTGCTCGTCGTATTGCACGGGATCACGATGGTTTATCAATGATCATGGTGGATTATCTGCAATTGATGACGGTACCGGGGATGTCCGAGAACCGCACGCTGGAAATTGCAGAAATATCGCGCTCGTTAAAATCGCTGGCCAAAGAGCTCAATGTACCGGTAGTTGCGTTGTCGCAGTTAAACCGTTCACTAGAGCAACGCTCTGATAAACGGCCGGTAAACTCTGATTTACGTGAATCCGGCTCAATAGAGCAGGATGCTGACGTCATTATGTTTATCTACCGGGATGAGGTTTATCATCCGGACAGCGGTGAGAAAGGGCTGGCAGAAATTATCATAGGTAAACAGCGTAACGGGCCTATAGGCAAGATAGAGCTTAAGTTTCATGGCCACTTGTCCCGCTTTGATAATTTTGCGCGAGCTGCCGATGACCATTACTAGTTAGAGTTGACGGCTAAAATAAACCTTAGCCAATCTTATCAAAACAAATTTCGATGTAGGCTTTGCCGGCAATATGGCTAAAAGGCATGATAATTCTGGGACCTTCAGAACGGTGTGAAATCGTGTGATCCTTACCGGATACAACAATCGGAGTAGCCATATCAAACTCGTACCCTTTTTCACCCAGGGTTTTTTTGGCTCCACCGGTAACCATATTGGTAATTTCACCCACCATGTCACAGACTTCGTCATCAACTGAGTCTGGCATTTCGCCTAACATCTTATTCATGATTTCGCAGGCCAGGTTTTCTTCAAAAGAGATAGAAAACGAGCCTTTTATTTGTGGCCCAACCATACCGATAATGCCGGACACATCGCCTCGCGCGACATCATCTTTTTTAAGCTGCGGCTTTCCGGGTTTCAATTCCGTTTGCGCCATCATCGACATTACATTTTGTAATGCCTGCAGAAATGGGTTTACGAACTCAGCATTCATGCAATCTTGTCCCTATGTCGTTGCAAGTATTTATTGGCAGTTTACCGCTTTTGTATAGTTTTCGCGAGTCAAGGTAACGCCATCAGTGCCGTTATCGGTTACAAAGTTAACGGTATTCACCTGTGGAGCAAATTCGCGCATCAATATATTGTTACTCACCCGCCAACGGCAAAAGTCGGTCGGGGCAATATCAACTTCCTGGTAAAGCCAGATATTCTGGAAGTCAGCTTCAAAGCCAACCCAGTTAAGCTTTACTTTATTGTCATTACTGTCAAACAGGGCGAATTGGTTTTCAAGCCAGCGTATTATTTGCGCTTCTGCGTTAGGGTTGTCTAGCGTGAAGTCATCACCATACTGCTTCTGTAACGCCCGTTGCACGTCATGCAGGGTGTACTGATGTACAACCTCGACATGTTGGGTGCGGGGATTATAACTGACTTCAGTCAGCCCAAAAAAATACTTGTGCGCTGCTACCTGAGGTAGCAGCGCAAGCGATAATAATGCAGTAAAAAAGACGGCTAATTTATTCTTCATCGTCGTCTGTTTTAAGTTCTGCATCATAATCTTCCATCATGCTGTTGTCGCGATCGCCACGTTTAAATAGTTCGATACGTGATGGCACCGGACGGGCTGGCCAATAGTTGTTGGTAGTATCAACATCAGCGGTTTCCCAGTATGGATCGAGCACGATTTCTGCGATGGTTTTGTCGCGAATCAGCAATTTACTTACCTGCTGCGGCGAGCGACGCCAGATTTCTGCCGGAATACGGACGTGTTCTTTACTACCGTCTTGGTAGTGCAGATCAAGCAGAATAGGCATGACCAGACCGCCAAGATTACTGAAGTCTAAGACATAAAAGTTACTGCCGTTATCAAGCATTGCTTTTTGTTCTTCATCAAGACCATCCAGCAAGGTCTTGTATTTGTTGCGATCAGCATTAGTAACCGTGTATTCGTCATGCTCGTTATAAAAGTCCTGCAACTGCTCTTGCTGATGGATTTTATACATTACGTCTTGATTACGAACCGCGGTAATGGTTTCCGGGTCTTGTTCATCAACCTGCTTACGCCATGCCGCCTCTACCTCTGGGTCCTGGGTGCTGACGGTCAGCAAATTGACCTGATCCAGGCTGATGTCGACATGGTCTGTGGTGTAGAACCAACCACGGAAGAACCAGTCAAGATCAACGCCACTGGCGTCTTCTAAGGTGCGGAAAAGGTCTTCTGGAGTCGGTCGTTTAAACTTCCAGCGATTAGCGTATTCACGGAAGGCAAAGTCAAATAATTCACGACCCACGATAGTTTCGCGCAAAACATTCAATGCTGTTGCCGGTTTACCATAAGCGTTATTACCAAACTGCAGAATAGACTCTGAGTTAGTCATAATCGGCATTTGGTTATCGCTTGCCATATAGGTCACGATATTACGTGCATCGCCACGCCAGGATGGATAGTCGGGCTCCCATTCTTGTTCCGCTAAGAACTGTAGGTAGGTGTTGATACCCTCGTCCATCCAGGTCCACTGGCGTTCGTCTGAGTTGACGATCATGGGGAAGTAAATATGACCGATTTCGTGGATGATGACGGTAATCAGGCCATATTTAGTGCGCTTAGAGTAATATTTCTCACCACTTTCTTCGTCCAGATATGGGCGCGGACCGTTAAAGGTGATCATAGGGTATTCCATACCACCGACCGGACCATTTACTGAGATCGCGACAGGGTAGGGGTAGTCAAAGCTGTAGTCGTTATATACATCAATGGTGTGAATAATTGACGCCGTCGAATAACGCTCCCATAGCGGGTTGCCTTCTTCCGGGTAAAACGACATTGCCATAACGTCGGTGTCACCCTTTTGATAGCGCTGCGCATCCCAGATAAACTTACGCGATGATGCCCAGGCAAAATCACGAACTCTATCGGCTTTAAAAATCCAGGTTTTGGTTTCGTCAGTGCCTTCTTTTTCGTTTTCCAGCGCTTCTTCCTGAGTCACGATTTTAACTGGTTGGTCAGCTGATTTGGCTTGCTCTAGACGATCTAATTGTTCGTCAGTTAACACCTCATCGGCATTTTGTAGCTCACCGGTTGAGGCCACAATATGATCGGCTGGTACCGTAATCGCAACAGTGTAATCGCCAAACTCCAGGGCAAATTCACCGTTGCCGATAAATTGCTTGTTCTGCCAGCCTTCTACATCATAGTAGGCTGCCATGCGCGGGAACCACTGCGCCATTTCATACAGATAGTTACCATCGTCCTCGAAGTACTCGTAACCACCACGGCCACCTAGTACATCAGCTTCGATAATGTTGTTCTGCCAGCCGATGTTAAAAGTAACGCTTTCACCCGATGCCAGTGCTTCATCTAAATCAATACGCATCATGGTGTCATTGATGGTGTAATCCATCGGCTCGCCGCGGGTATCGCTGACATCGGTAATAGTGTAACCAGCCGGAAACTCTTCCTGGGTTAACATGCTTTCCATACGAGAAAAGCTCACCCGTTCAAGGCTATCTGCTGAGGTAGCGCGGGTTTTTGGACCAATTGAATCCTTTTTGAACCGGTTTTGGTCTAACTGCACCCACAAATAACGCAGGGTATCCGGTGAGTTATTGGTATAGGTAATGGTGCTACGCGCGCTGACGCTTTGATTATCGTCATTCAGTGTTACGCGAATATCGTAGTCAACCTCTTGCTGCCAGTATTGGTGGCCCGGAGCGCCGGATGCTGTACGGTAAACGTTAGGGGTACGAAATTTATCGTCGTTTAACTGACGAAATTTATCATCAAACGCCTGACCACTGGCAAGCGTGGAAAATCCTAACCCTGCAATCGTAATACCCAACAGGTAATTTAACTTCATAGGAAGGCCTATCTATTTTGTATTGTTATAAGGAAAGTCTTAAATAATGACACTGTTAGTGGCACTTAGCGCAAAGCCCGTGTGCCTCTATAGTTTGTTCTTGTACCAAAAAACCTTGTCCTTCAGCTTGATGCTGAAGCTCTTCGTAAACGCCGTCAGATTGGATCTCCTGAACGTTTCCGCATGATTCACAGATTAACATTTGCACCGGGTGGTGGTGATCAAAATGCGAGCAAAGTACAAAACTATTCGATGAAGTGATTTTGTGGACGAAACCTTGCTCTTGTAAAAAATCCAATGCGCGGTAAATAGTGGGTGGTTTGGCATTTGGCACGATAATTTTTAATTGATCGAGCAGATCATAAGCACCAATTGAACCATCCTGCTGGGCGAGAATGGCAAATACTTCTTTACGTGTCGATGTCATACGGGCGCCACGCGCCTGACAAAGTTTTTCAGCCTTGCGAACAAGGCGCTCGGTTTCTGACTTGGTCATAGTTTACACAGTATTAATGCTGAAACCTCATTGTAATGCCTTTTAAATCAGAGGCAACCGTTTTGCACGGGTAGGTGGTGAGATATGCCTGTTGTTACGGTATAATGCGGATTAATTCTGTTATCAAGTGATTTGCCTAACGTATGCCTAGCTATCCCTACAAAACCTCAGTCGCGCCGATGCTGGATTGGACCGATCGTCATTGTCGATATTTTCATCGGCTATTGACTCCTAAAACCTTACTTTATACGGAAATGGTGACCACTGGCGCAATTTTATTCGGTCAACAGGATTTCCTGGCTTATAACGACGCCGAGCATCCGGTCGCCTTGCAGCTTGGCGGCAGTGAACCTGAGGCTATGGCACGCTGCGCCGAGCAGGCTCAGCAACGGGGTTACGATGAGGTAAACATTAATGTCGGTTGTCCGTCCGATCGGGTTCAAAATGGTAGTTTTGGCGCTTGCTTGATGGCGCAGCCCGAATCCGTAGCTGATTGTGTCAGGGCTATGAAGCGGGTGGTGGATATACCGGTCACCGTTAAAACGCGGCTTGGTATTGATGAACAGGATTCAGACGAATTTTTGTATCAATTTTTAGATGCCGTGGTGGATGCCGGTGTTGACCAGTTGACGCTGCATGCCCGAAAAGCCTGGCTGAGTGGTTTGAGCCCAAAAGAAAATCGCGAGATACCGCCACTTCAATATCAGCGTGTTTATCAGGCTAAGCAACGTTATATCGATACACCCATTAGTATCAATGGCGGTGTAAAAAGCAAGGCTGAGGTGTTGGCGCACCTTGAACACGTGGATTCGGTAATGATTGGTCGTGAAGCATACCAAAATCCCTGGATACTCACTGAGTTAGCTGGTATTGAGAGCGAGGAGCGGCCGGGGTTCGACCGCGAACAGGTTGCCAGGCAAATGATTACCTACGTGAATGCACATATAAGCCAAGGTGGCCGGGCGTGGCACGTGGTGCGCCATATGCTGGGGCTATTCCAGGGCCAGCCGGGTGGTAAAAAATGGCGGCAATATTTGAGTATAAAAGGTCCTCGAGCCAAAGACGGGAGCGCATTAATAGAAGGTGCACTGGCGTTTAGGCTTAACCCTGAAGAGACGTTAGCGGATTTGACCAGTTAGTTGGTTAAATTAGCTAATTAATTATTTGGTAGTCAATGGCGGCATTCGCCTGTGTTTTAGGATATAAATAAAAAAACCAATAAAATCATGGTGTTAGTAAACAAATAGAAGTTGGCACAACCTTTGTATTAGTAACTACGACTTAACTATTGAGTCGAACACAAACAAGAATACAAAGGAGAACATCATGAAAAAAGTCATCTTAACTTCAGTGGCAGCTACAGCACTTATGGTATCCAGTGCAGCGTCTGCACAGCAAGCGGAGCAAGAAGCTACCTCTTTTATTAGCGAGCAAGTTGCAAACGTATCGGTTGAATTGTTTAACGCAACCAAAGCCACGGTGATTGAAACGTTAACCGTATGGGGTGATGAATTACTTGCCTCAGAAAGCGACCAGGCAGTTGCGGCTAACGAGCCGGCCGAAGAAAAGCAAAACCAGCCAAAAACTCAATAAACGTGCGTGAGGTTAACCATGTTTATTAATGAATGGTGGCTTGCCTGGTTAGTCGCGCCGGTCGTTGGAACCCTGGTAATAGGGACGTTAGTAATCGGCGCTTTTATCGCATTCAGCGCATCTATAGTGCGTCACAGTTGAAGATTTGTTAACCTGCCTAATCCAGAAAACAGTTTATTGTATTACCGAGGATTAAGCATGTTAAAAACAACGATAAAAGCGTCAGTGCTGGCGGTAATGAGTGTAGCGGCTACTATGGCCGGCGCACAGGAATACCAGGCGAGCGACAAAGCAAAACAACTGGCAAAAAAATATCTTATCGCCGATACCCATATTGATGTGCCCTATCGAATTCATAATAGCTGGGAAGATGTAACTGTTGCCACAGAAAGCGGCGACTTTGACTACCCCCGTGCAGTAGAGGGCGGTCTGAACGTACCCTTTATGGCTATTTATATCCCGGCCGAATATGAGCAAACCGGTGGCAGTATTGAGTTAGCTCATGACTTGATTGATAGTATGGAAGCATTGGTGGGCCGTGCACCGGATAAATTTGCACTTGCCTATTCGCCCGCTGAAGCGCGCGAAAATATGAATAATGGACTGATGTCTATCGCTATGGGTATGGAAAACGGAACCCCAATGGAGGGCGATCTCGACAACCTGGAAATGTTCTATGAGCGTGGCGTACGATATATTTCGTTTGCTCACTCACAAACCAATCATATCTCTGACTCGTCCTATGACATCCGCAAGCAATGGGATGGGCTTAGCGAGTTTGGCTTTGAACTGGTCAAAGCGTGTAACGATATTGGCATGATGATCGATGTATCACATATCTCCGACGAAGCCTTTTACGACGTTATCGAAACGACTGAAGCGCCGGTTATAGCCTCGCATTCGTCGTTACGTAGCTTTACTCCGGGCTTTGAACGCAATATGAGCGACGATATGCTCAAAAAACTGGCTGAAAATGGCGGTGTAGTACAAATTAATTTCGGTTCGTCGTTTGTTGCGCAACAAGCCAATCGTTACCGCGATATGATGAAAAAACGGATTCAAGCCGTTTACCAGCAGTTTGGCGAGGACAGCGATGAAGCGAAGCGCCGTGTTGCTGAAATCGAAGCAAATAATCCATACCCCTACGCGACGCTGGAACAGGTATTGGACCACATCGACCACGTCAAAGAATTAATTGGTGTTGAGCATATTGGTATTGGCTCAGATTATGATGGCGTTGGTGACTCACTGCCGGTTGGCCTAAAAGATGTCTCTACTTATCCTAATTTAGTTCAGGGTCTGTTAGACCGTGACTACTCCGAAAAAGAAATTGAAATGATTCTGGGTGGTAACTTTACCCGCGTTTGGCAGCAGGTTCTGGATCACGCCAAGTAACTTGCGCTTTTAGCGCAAGTTCTACCAAGAAGTCGCGCCATAGGCGCAACCTACATATTGCTAAATGTTGACATACGGTCGCGAAGGTGTATAATTCGCGACCACATCAATTTTCCCTAAGCCGCAAGGTTTATATGTTTGGTGTTCCACAGCAGTCCCGATAGGGGATTGAATGGTTGATGTAGAGATATTCGCACCCCCGGTATGTGCCAGGGAGGTTTGCGTTTGTCTGTGCTCTTTTTTAAATGCTCTTTAATTGAGGCTTTGATTTTTTATGGCTAATCAAAGAATTCGGATTCGTTTGAAAGCGTTCGATCACCGTCTGATCGACCAGTCAACTGCAGAGATCGTAGAAACTGCAAAACGCACTGGTGCTCAGGTACGTGGTCCAATTCCACTGCCAACACGGAAAGAACGCTTCACCGTGCTGATTTCTCCACACGTAAACAAAGATGCGCGTGACCAGTACGAAATCCGCACCCACAAGCGTCTGATCGATATCATGGACCCAACTGACAAAACTGTTGACGCATTGATGCGTTTAGATTTGGCAGCTGGCGTTGATGTACAGATCAGCTTGGGTTAAGTGGGCAGTAATAGGATTACACACGAGAGGTTTTAACAATGGCTATAGGTCTAGTCGGTCGTAAAGTAGGAATGACGCGTGTCTTCCAGGAAGACGGCGCTTCTGTTCCTGTTACTGTGATCGAAGTGTTGGCGAACCGTGTGACTCAGGTTAAATCTGAAGACACAGACGGTTATCGCGCGCTTCAAGTGACCACAGGCGAGAAGAAAGCGAGTCGTGTCACCAAGCCTTTAGCAGGTCATTTTGCTAAAGCTGGTACAGAGGCTGGTCGCGGTCTTTGGGAATTCCGCCTTGAAAATGGCGAAGGCGAAGATTATGCAGTGGGTTCTGAACTGACTGTAGAAGTTTTTGCAGAAACTAAAAAAGTGGACGTTACTGGTACTTCTAAAGGTAAAGGCTTTGCCGGTACCGTGAAGCGCTGGAACTTCCGTACTCAGGACGCTACCCACGGTAACTCATTATCACACCGTGCACCGGGTTCAATCGGTCAAAACCAGTCGCCTGGTAAAGTATTTAAAGGCAAAAAAATGGCTGGTCAAATGGGTAACGAACGCGTCACCACTCAATCACTTGAGTTGGTCCGTGTAGATGCAGAACGCAACTTGTTGTTGATCAAAGGTGCGGTCCCTGGTGCTACCGGCAGTGATGTTATCGTTAAACCTGCGGTCAAGGCGTAACGTCTGAGGAGAATGGTGATGGAATTAACATTGAAAGACGCAAAAGGCGCTCTTGAGGTTTCCGAAGCTACCTTTGGACGTGAGTACAACGAAGCACTTGTCCACCAGGTAGTTGTAGCGTACGCAGCCGGTGCTCGTCAGGGTACAAAAGCACAGAAGACTCGTTCTGAAGTAGCTGGCGGCGGCAAGAAGCCATGGCGTCAAAAAGGCACCGGTCGTGCTCGTGCGGGTACTATCCGCAGTCCGATCTGGCGCTCGGGTGGTGCAACTTTCGCGGCTAAACCGCAAAGTCACGCCCAAAAGGTAAATAAGAAAATGTATCGCGGTGCAATTAAAAGCATCGTGTCTGAATTGATTCGTCAGGATCGTTTAACCGTTGTTGAAAACTTCAGTGTTGAAGCACCGAAGACTAAGCAACTGGTTGAAAAACTGAAAGGTTTGAACCTGAATGACGTTTTGATTGTGACTAAAGACGTGGACGAGAACTTGTTCCTGGCGTCACGCAACTTGCATAAAGTTGATGTACGCGACGTTCAAGGTATCGACCCTGTTAGCTTAATCGCTTTCGAAAACGTCCTGATGACTGCCGACGCAGTCAAGCAGCTTGAGGAGGTGTTATCATGATGCGCGAAGAACGTTTGCTTAATGTGATCCTAGCACCTCACGTTTCGGAAAAAAGCACCATGACGGCTGAAGGCAACAACACGGTTGTTTTCAAGGTCGCAAAAGATGCAACTAAATCCGAAATTAAAGCGGCTGTCGAAAAACTTTTTGAAGTTGAAGTTAAGAACGTACGCACTGTTAACGTGAAGGGTAAAACCAAGCGTACCGGTTTCCGTTTCGGTAAACGTAACGATTGGAAAAAAGCGTATGTAGCCCTGAAAGAGGGTGCTGACATCGACTTCGTTGGCGGCGCTGAGTAACAGGAGGAATAATCATGGCTGTAGTTAAAAGTAAGCCTACGTCTCCGGGTCAACGCCACAAGATTAAAGTCGTTGGTCAGGAACTGTACAAAGGCAAGCCTTACGCACCGTTGCTGGAAAAAAACAGCAAGTCAGGTGGTCGTAACAACAACGGTCGTATTACGGTTCGCCATATCGGCGGCGGTCACAAGCACCACTACCGTATTATCGACTTTAAACGTAATAAAGACGGTATTCCTGGAAAGGTTGAGCGTATCGAATACGATCCAAACCGTTCAGCGAACATCGCTCTGATATTGTACGTAGACGGTGAGCGTCGCTACATGTTGGCTCCTAAGAACTTGAACGTGGGTGACCGCGTACAATCAGGTTCTGATGCGCCAATCAAACCGGGTAACGCATTACCAATGCGTAACATTCCGGTAGGTAGTGTTGTACACGCCATCGAAATGCAACCTGGCAAAGGTGCTCAGTTAGCACGCTCTGCAGGTGCTTACGCACAGATCGTTGCGCGTGACGGTGCTTATGTCACCATCCGCTTACGTTCTGGCGAGATGCGTCGCGTACAGTCTGAAGGTCGTGCAACTATCGGCGAAGTGGGCAATGCTGAGCATATGCTACAACAATTGGGTAAAGCTGGTGCCAAACGTTGGCGCGGTGTTCGTCCTACCGTTCGCGGTGTGGCGATGAACCCGGTTGATCACCCGCACGGTGGTGGTGAAGGCCGTACCTCTGGTGGTCGTCACCCAGTGACACCTTGGGGCACGCCGACCAAGGGCTATAAAACCCGTAAAAACAAGCGTACCGATAAATTCATCGTACGCCGTCGCAACAAATAAGAGTTGAGGATATAACATGCCACGTTCTCTTAAAAAAGGTCCATTTATTGACCTTCACCTGCTAAATAAGGTGGAGAAAGCGTTGGAAGCCGGGGATAAAAAGCCAATTAAAACTTGGTCCCGTCGTTCAATGATTACGCCAGATATGATCGGCTTGACGATTGCTGTACACAATGGTCGTCAGCACGTTCCAGTTTTCGTTTCAGACGAAATGATCGGTCATAAGCTGGGTGAATTCGCACCAACCCGTACTTATCGCGGCCATGCTGCTGATAAGAAAGCGAAGAAACGGTAAGAGGTAGAAAGTGATGGAAGCAATTGCTAAACACCAATTTGCCCGCGTTTCTGCTCAAAAGGGCCGTTTGGTTGCTGACCAAATTCGCGGTTTGCCAGTAGAAAAAGCGCTGGACATCCTTGCGTACAGCCCTAAAGCAGCAGCTGGCTTGATCAAGAAAGTTCTTGAATCAGCTATCGCTAACGCGGAACACAACGAAGGTGCGGACATTGATGAGCTGAAAGTTGCTAAGATCTTCTTAGACGAAGGTCCTACAATGAAGCGTATCAAGCCACGTGCGAAAGGCCGTGCCGATCGTATCTTTAAGCGCACCAGCCACATTACTGTGGTCGTGTCGGATAGCTAGGAGATAAATTATGGGTCAGAAAGTACATCCTAATGGTATTCGCCT
>Ga0208813_1000634_pt1 | contig 24521 bp, 28 predicted proteins | sample MalvireepMed_904_FD_184250 | JGI IMG/M metagenome (GOLD analysis project Ga0208813, IMG submission 184250) | Marine viral communities from the Global Malaspina Expedition - Malaspina viral metaG DeepMed_904 (SPAdes) (version 2) | ecosystem: Environmental > Aquatic > Marine > Oceanic | place... | reverse complement strand
TCCTTTTTCCTCAGATACATTCACCTGACAAATATTCGTGCTATGATACGAGCAAATACTGCCGTCTCGACGTAGCTTAGCACGCAGACAGCATTTACTGACAGAAGTAAAAGGTTTTGCCGTGACAAAATATGCAGAAATCACGGGTTGGGGAAAATGCCTTCCGCCGGCCATTATGACAAACGATGATCTTGCCACTTTCCTGGAAACCTCTGACGAGTGGATTGTTTCGAGAACGGGTATCTCGGAGCGACGCGTGAGTCACGTGGGCACTTCGGAATTAGCCACAGTCGCTGCACGCAACGCATTGGCTGCGGCGGACTTAGATCCGAATGAAATTGATTTGATTATTGTTGGCACCTGTACTGCAGATGAAATTATTCCGAATGTGGCGTCTGCTGTGCAGCAGCGTATTGGCGCTAAAAATGCTGCTGCTTTTGACCTTAACGCGGCTTGTAGTGGCTTTTTATATGCCATGCATTTCGCGACTCAGTCGATAAGAACGGGTGCGCACAGTAAAGTCTTACTGATAGGCGCGGAGTGTCTAACTCGTATTCTAGACTGGACGAAGCGTGAGAGTGCGGTGCTCTTCGGTGACGGAGCCGGTGCTATGGTGTTGGAAGCCTCGGACAATGAAGTTGGATTGTTAGCGAGTCACGTAAGTTGTGATGCCGATGCTCGTGATGTGCTGAGCCTTGATTTTGGCTTTAATTTCGACCGCTTTAACTTCGACGGCATTATGCAGTTTGACTTTGTTGGTCAGGAAATCTTCAAGCGAGCGGTTAAAGGTATGAGCGCCGCTGTGGAAAACGTTTTTGAACAAACTGGCATGACGACGGAAGATATCGATGCACTTATTCCACATCAGGCGAATAAACGCTTAATCGACTTCCTGGGCAAAATGTGTAAAGTGCCGAGTGAGAAAACCGTTATCAATATTCAGAAGTACGGCAATACCTCTTCCGCAACACTTCCTATCGCTTTTGCTGAAGCGGCCGACAACGGCATTATTAAGCCTGGTGATAGCATTATGTCAGCGGTATTCGGCGGCGGCTTGACTTGTGGGGCAGGGCTGATTAAATGGGGTGATCGAGTAACCCCTAAAAAGCCAAACCAAATGGAACTGCCTGCGGGTGATAAAAGTGCATTGGATATTATTGTACCCATGCATGAAGCAACGGCCAAAGCCTGGAAAAAGCGAGAACAATAAAAGGATAGGTTTGATGTCTGAACAACCGGTAATAATAACTAAGGATAATGGCGTTGTTAGAATTCGCCTGAACCGTCCGGAAAAGAAAAACGCTTTTACTCAAGACATGTATACCTTATGTGAAAAAGCGTTGAAGCAAGCCAATGATGATACTTCGATTAATGCCGTTGTTTTTGAAAGCGAAGGTGACAGTTTTTCAGCCGGTAATGATTTAAACGACTTTCTGGCAATTGAAAACCTGGATGAATCAGCACCACCATTTCGTTTTCTGCATACCCTGAATAAAGTGGAAGTGCCGGTCGTTGCAGCCGTTAATGGCTTAGCGATTGGTATAGGAACGACACTGCTATTGCACTGTGACATTGTTATTAGTAGCAATGAGGCTGTTTATGCGTTGCCATTCGTGCAGTTAGGTCTTTTACCTGAAGCCGGCTCAAGCTTATTGCTGCCGCAAATTTGTGGTTATCAAAAAGCTGCTGAGTTGTTGTTATTGGGAGACAACTTTGATGCGCAAACAGCTTTAGATTTGGGGTTCGTGAACCATGTTGTTTCAGTAGAGCAGCTGGCGGGTAAGGTTGAGGAAGTACTCAATAAATTAAGAGCTCAATCTGGCCAGTCTTTGCGGGTGTCGAAGAAGTTACTCAAGCACCCGGTTGAATCAACCGCTGCACGCATAAGCCGTGAAGCTGAATATTTCGCCAAAGCGTTAAGCTCTCCTGAGGCAAAACAGGCCATTGCCCGTAAACTGCAGAAAAAGTAAGCGAAAGGTACTTGTCGGGTTGTGTCCCTAAGGCAAGTGCGTCATAATGCGCCTGCTTTGAATAAAGCATCAATGGTGACTCTGCGGGTCCCCCCGCAACACTAACCAGCGAACCCGGTCAGGCCCGGAAGGGAGCAGCCGTAGTTGGGGATGTGTGTGCCGGGGTGTGGCTGGTAGAGTCGCCACCCAACTTCCTAGCGTTAATCGTTTTCGTCTCTCTTTCTATTTTTCAAAAACTCCAGGGCTTCTGTAATTGCCTTGTGAACCTGCATTTCCATATCAAGTCTTTTTGACGGTGGAAGGAAAAACGCCATGTCCACTTCATGTCGAATATAACGGGGCGGCAGTTGATTCAAGACCAGGCAGCATAAATCAGCCAGGAATTCTTGCTCATACTGTTTATCGAGCTCCAACTCTTCAATGCGATCGACAACTAAACGTTCATAATAATTGTGAATATCATCATCAAACTTCATCTTCTGAACTCCTTACTACGCTTCTTAACTCGAAATTATTTTCAGTATAGACATAATACGCGGCTCTGAGTAATTGAGCGTGTCCACGAACTAAGCGTTCTAAATTTCTCTGATAACCACCACCAATGACAGCTGCTACAGGAATGTCATTTTGTCGACAAAATGAAAGTACCGTCATGTCACGCTGAAACAGGCCGTTTAAACTAATGTGAAAGTGACCCAGCTCATCTTTTGTGTAGATATCCACGCCTGCATCGTAAAGGATGACATCAGGCTTTACGTTCTTCGCAATGAAACTAAGTGCATGTTGCAAGGCTTGAAGGTAACTTTTATCAGCCGTTCCCTTGGGTAACGGAACATCCAAATCCGATAATGATTTTGAGAATGGAAAGTTCTTCTCGCCATGAATTGAGCACGTAAATACCCGTGAGTCATTTTGAAAGAGGGTGGCTGTGCCGTCGCCCTGATGCACATCTGTGTCTAACACCGCTATTTTTAAATGAGGATACTGTAAAAGTAACTGGTGACAGGCAATTGCCAAGTCGTTGATTAAACAGAAGCCACTTCCCCAGTCATGGTGAGCGTGGTGGTACCCACCTGAAAAGTGGATAGCAATGGATGAACTTAACGCCATTTGTAGCGCCCGTACGGTACCTCCGGCAGACGTTAATGACCGAGTCAGTAACTGTTCTGACCAGGGAAACCCTATTCTGCGCCATTCGGCTTTTTCAAAGTTGTTGGTTTTTAATTTTTCTATATAGGAAGAGCAGTGCGTTTGTGCGACTTGTTCCCATGTCAGCGTGACAGGCCTTTGCCACTGGTCTTTCTGAGCGCCGCGACGAACGGCCCAGTCGTGTAGTAAACGGTATTTCTCGATTGGGTAACGGTGTCGCTCCGGTAGTTCAAGCTGACTGTATATCGGCGAATAGATGAAAGGGATATTAACCTTCGTCATGGTGCTGAATTTGTCGCTCTAATTGAACAATAGCCATTTGACAGCGGTTCAAGCGCTTTTGAGCGATTTGAACGGCTTCTTGTGAACCTGTGCTTTGTGCCTGAGAGAGGTTTTCCGTTAAACGGCGCTCGTAGTCCCGGTAAGTGACTAACTTCTCGTGAAGCTGCTGGTAATGGCTGGCTCTAATCTCCCGTTGCTCCTCAGCCTGCTCGGGTAGCTTTCCTGAACGTAGCGCTGTTGCTAAGGCTTCTATTTGTGCGCTGAGTTTTTCTGCCAAAAAGCGTTGAGACTCTTCTCTTTTAGCGGCCAAAAGTTGTGCTAACAAACGCTTTGTTTCTTCGACATAGTCCCGGGCTATGGATGAGCGGGTATGAAATAGTGAAAGGCTGAACCATTGTTCAGTCACTTTTTTTGATTGGCGCCTATTTTGCTCATCAATATGTTGGGCTTGCTCGGTAAACTCATTGAGTAAGCGCTCAATATGTTGAATTGAAGTTAAGTCATTTATCGGTCTCATAGTTCCATAATAAAAGAATTTATTCCTTATGACACGGGAGAATCAGAAAAATAGCTTAAGTCATTACATATAGCCTAAAAAATTACTTGTATAAAAAACGTTGAAATTTATAAGCTAGTGTTGTTCGTGGATCAAAAAGTGATACTATTCAAAACAGGAGTAGTAGCCAAGAATAGGTAGTTTCTGCTGAATGTGAGGCTATGAAATGGTTTGACGACAGGACGTTGTCATAAAATCTGGAGATTGTACGAGTCCAGATCCGTGTTCTACAGTATAGAATTGAAGCGATAGCTATAGCGCGGTTAACTCAGGTTGACTTGGTTGACAGCGTATAGTCATCGTGGGAATATTCTTGGTTATTGTCGCTTTTGTCGACAATACTATAAACCGTAGAACGAGATCTTTTCGTCATTCAAACAACTGGTGTTTCGCGCCTTAGGCGTTGAAGCGGAAGTTAAGTCAAATTGGTTGGGAACTATGACCAAAGTAATCAAAAGAACCAAACTCGCTGCAACCCTGATGGGTGTGATGGCGTTTGCTGGCACCGGCGTTGCCGCTGCACAGCAAGTCGATGTAGCTAAGCTACAAAACGAAGAGAAAAAGATTCTTGAAGCGGACGCTCAATCTCAAGAGAAAGTGAACTCTCTGTTTGAGCAAAGCCAGGATCTTCTTATCGAGTATCGCTCAGTTGTCGCTGAGTACGAGAACTTGAAAGTTTACAACGACCACGTTCAGCGCTTGGTTAATGACCAGGAAGCAACGTTAGCCTCTTTGCAGAAGCAAATTGATGGCATCGAACGTACTAAGCAGGGCGTTGTTCCTCTTATGTACGAAATGATCGATGCGTTAGAGCAATTTGTGAAGTTGGATATTCCAATTCACCGCGAGAAGCGTATGGAGCGTGTTGAGCGTCTGCGCGACATTATGGACAGCGCAAACGTTTCAACGTCTGAGCAATTCCGTCAAATCATTGAAGCGTACCAGACAGAAATGGACTACGGTTCAGGCTTGATTTCTTACCAAGGCAACTTGGAAGTAGACGGTAAAGAAGTAGCTGTAGACTTTTTCCACATGGGTCGTGTTGCATTCCTGGCACAGTCTCTCGATTTGAGAAACGCTTGGATTTACAACAACGAAACTGATGAGTGGACTGCTTTGGAAGACGAGTTTATCCGTCCTCTGACCCAAGCGATTCGTATGTCACGTAAGCAAACAGCTTACGATCTGGTGAAACTTCCAGTATTCGCAGCGGAGAGTGCAGAATGAATAAATTAGTAAAATCGTTAATGATTGCAGCAGCAGTCACCCTTTCTGCCGGTACGACTCTCGCTGCACAAGCTCAGGATACCTCTGAAGCTAAGAACCTTGACGAGCTGTTACAGCTAGTTGAGAAAAACCGTGTATCTTCTCGTGAATTAAATGCTGAGCGTGAGCGCGAATTCACAGCAGCTCGTGCTGACAAGCAAGCAATGCTAAACCGTGCTAAGCAGCAGTTAGAAGACGAGAAAGCACGTGGTAAGCGTTTGCAGAATGAATTTTCTGAAAACGAAGTTAACCTAGCGAACAAAGAACAAGAGCTTGAGAACGCAAAAGGTACTCTGGGCGAAATGTTCGGTGTTGTTCGTGGTGCGGCAACCGAAACTATCGGTCGTATTGCAACTTCAATTATCAGTGCTCAGTATCCAGGCCGTGAAGATGTTCTGGAAAGCTTATCTGAAGCAAAAGAACTTCCAACTCTGGAAGAGTTAGAAGAACTTTGGCAAGCGCTTCTTACTGAAATGGTTCAGTCAGGTAAAGTGGTTAAGTTTGAAACTGACGTAACTTTGCTTGATGGCGGTACTGAAACGCGCGAAGTGGTTCGTTTAGGTACTTTCAACCTGATTTCTGGTGATCAATACCTGGTTTATAACGACACGACTGAGCAAGTTCAGCCGTTAGGTCGCCAACCAGAAGGTGGTGCTACAGGACAAGCGCAAGACTTTGTTAACACTGAAAGTGGTTACGAAGGTGTTTTCCTTGACCCATCTAAAGGTCAGATTCTTGGTTTGTTAACTCAAAAAGCAACACTTTCTGAGCGTTATCACCAAGGTGGTACAGTTGGTTATGTTATTACCGCTGTATTAATCATCGGTCTATTAATTTCTCTGTTCAAGCTGATCACGCTGACTGGCGCTGCAGGCAAAATCCGTTCGCAGCTGAAAAATCCTGACAGCCCGAAAGACAGCAATGCTTTAGGTCGTATCCTGAAAGTGTATCAAGAGAACAAGAGTGCAGATCCTGAAAACCTTGAATTGAAACTGGACGAAGCGATCCTGCGTGAAACTCCGAAAATCGAAAGTGGCGTAAACGTCATCAAGATCTTCGCAGCTATCGCACCATTGCTTGGTCTATTAGGTACAGTTGTTGGTATGATTGGTACGTTCCAGTCAATCACACTGTTTGGTACCGGTGATCCGAAGATCATGGCAGGCGATATCTCAATGGCGTTGGTAACAACAGCTATGGGTCTTATCGCGGCTATTCCATTGATTTTGGCTCACAGTATTGTGGCATCTCGCGCTAAGTCTATCGTTCATATTCTGGACGAACAGGCAGCGGGAATCGTAGCTGCGCACTCGGAGAAGGAGTAACCCATGCTTTACCTGATGGAACTTTGGGAATCTATCAGGGATTTTCTGGCTACCGGTGGCGATGTTCTGTACATCGTCATGGGGGTGCTCTTTCTAATGTGGGTACTGATGATTGAGCGTTATTGGTACCTTACTGGCGCATTCCCTAAGCTTCGCAACGAAATTATTGCGAAGTGGGATGCTCGTAAGGACACTACCTCATGGTATGCCCATAGAATCCGTGAAGCATGGATTTCCGAAGCGAACGATAAACTGAATGCTCGTATTCTGTTAATTAAAACTTGTGTTGCCTTGTGTCCGTTAGTCGGACTGTTGGGGACTGTAACCGGTATGATTACGGTTTTCGAAATCATGGCAGTGCAAGGGACGGGTAACCCTCGTCTAATGGCATCGGGTATTTCGATGGCAACTATCCCAACGATGGCGGGTATGGTTGCAGCTTTATCCGGCATGTTTTTCGCAACTCGACTTGAAAGTAAGGTTCGTCGTGCGAAAGAAGGCCTGGTTGACAGTTTGCCACATCACTAAGAGAGTAAAACTATGGCACGTAATCGTAATCGAGAAGAAGAAGATGCGTCTATCGATATGACGCCGATGCTCGACATCGTCTTCATCATGTTGATCTTCTTTATCGTAACGACTTCATTCGTTAAAGAAGCTGGTATTCAGGTTAATAAACCTGAAGCTAATCAGGCGAACAAGGAGCCTTCAGCTAACATCTTTATCGCAATTCGTGATACTGGTGAAGTCTGGATGGATAAACGCCAAGTCGACGTTGAGCGCGTTGCAGCAAACTTAGAGCGTATGCTAGCAGAGCAGCCTACTGACTTAGTGGTTATTCAAGCGGATAAAGAAGCTGAACATGGTCGCGTCGTTGAAGTCATGGACCAAGTTAAGGAAGCGGGTATCGATAAGATATCCATAGCAGCGGAGAATAACTAATATGGTGCGCTTTTTAGTATCTTTACTACTAGGTGCGGCCGTTACGTTTGCTTTGTTTGCTTTCATGGCTTACTTAATCGGTGGGGGGGCGAAAAGTAATGAAGCTCCGCCCCCAACACCGGTCATTGACATCGTAACGTCGCCACCTGAGTCTGACGTTCAAGAGCGTCGGCGAACTCCGCCGCCGCCACCGCCGCCACCAGAGCAGCCGCCAGAAACACCACAGTCTGAGCCTGATACCTCAGACTCAAGCCTAAACATGAATATGGGCTTTGATGTGGACGTAGGTGGAGCTGACACTGGTCTTTCCGGTCCTGGCGGAGGTCTGAGCGGCGATGGTGATGCAACGCCTATCGTTCGTATCGAACCACGCTACCCACCTCAAGCGGCTCGTAATGGGACTGAAGGTTGGGTTCAACTACGGTTCACTATCGATAAACAAGGTGGTGTGACTGACGTTGAAGTCATTGACTCTGAACCTCGTCGAGTATTTGACCGTGAAGCTCGTCGCGCATTGTTGCGCTGGAAGTACAAGCCGAAAATCATTGACGGCAAGCCTGTTCGTCAGGAAGGTATGACCGTCCAGCTCGACTTTACAATGGATGGGAACTAAGAAATGAAATATTTAGCGAAAACATTTGTTAGTGCCCTGGCTTTTGTTTCGGTTATGTCGATGACCACGGTCCAGGCTTCGGCCCAGGACCTTGGCTTCAACATTCCGGACAAAGAGACCGTTGAGGCGCAGAAAAAAGCTCGCGACAATAAAGCGGCTTCGCAAAGTATTGGTCGCGCTATTATGGATGCGTTCGAGCTTTACGAAGAAGAGCAAATTAAAGAAGCGATAGCGGTACTGGAAGAGCAGGAGCCTAGTGACGGCTACGACTCTGCGTATTTAGGTCGCTTCCTTGGTAACCTCTATGCCGCTGACGAGCGTATGGCGGATGCTTTGAGAGTCTTGAAAAGCTCGGTTGACCAAGATGTTTTAGGCTGGAGTGACCAAGCTGCAGCTATGAAACTTGTTGGCCAAATCAGCCTTCAGGAAGAAAAGTATGACCAGTCTATCGAGTACCTTCGTAAGTGGGTTCAGTTTACTGGCGAGAAAGATCCTAAAGTCTTCTTGTACATGGCGAATGCCTATTACCAGAAGAAGGAATTCGCTCAGATAATCCCATTTGCTGAAGCTGCGCTAGAGTATGGAGAGCCGGACAAAAACGTTTACACGTTAATGATGGCTTCTTACTACGAGCGTAAAATGTACTCGGATGCAATTGGGGTACTTGAGGAAGGCTTGAATAAGCTTCCTGAAGTGACTCAATGGTGGCCGCAGTTAGCGCAGTTCTACATGCTGGAAGAGAACTTAGCGAAAGCGCTTCAAACCATAGAAGTTGCTTATTTAGCAGGATACCTAGATAAAGAAAGCCAATTTAAAATGCTGGTTCAGCTTTATGATAATGAAGGTATTCCGTATAAAGCAGCTACTACTATGGAAAAGCATGTAGAAGCAGGCGATATTGAGCAAACCGCTAAGAATTTCGCGACCATAGCAAACAGCTATCATCGTGCGAAAACGCTAGATAAAGCGGTTGAATGGTACCTTCGTGCAGCGGAAGCTGCAGAAGATGCTGATAACAAAGGTGAGTACTATCGTAAACGCGGTAACATTATGCTGCTAAACGAACAGTACATTGCAGCAGCAGAACCTTTGAAAAAAGCATTGGACTATTTAGAAGGTCGTGACGAAGGTCGTGTTTATATGTCTTTAGCTGAAGCGTATTTCTACGGTGGTGATTACCGCCAGGCAATGAGATACGTTAACGAAGCGGCTAAATTCGACGGTCAACGTCGTAGTGCTCGTAGCTGGAAAGGTTATATTCAATCAACCGCGAAACGCAAAGGTATTGAATTATAATTTGACCTGATAGCGGTAGTTATCTTAAAAAACCCGGCCTAATTAGGTCGGGTTTTTTATTGGCTGATCTGCTTTTATCAACCGGAAGGATCAAGTATGATCTGCCTCGACTTATTTAGGAGGTAGATGGTATGTCATCAGAGTCGTTTAAAGAACCTGCTGGGTTCGGTTATTTGTTGTTCGCTATTGTCTTGTTTGTTATCGCAGGCTGCTTGCCATTAGTACTGCGCCTAATACAAGTGTTATCTGCCTAATAGTCAAGCTGTAAAAGGCTTAAGGTGTAAGTGACAGTTATGTCCATTTCAATGCTTATTGTCGAAGATAAAGACAACACGCTTCAGGCAATTCGTAGAATGTTAGAGCCGTTAAAGCTCGACATTCAAACTGCCCAAGATGGGCTTGACGGTCTTAGTAAGGCCAAAAAAGATTACTACGATATTATTCTCATTGACCACAAAATGCCGGTCATGGACGGTTTCTCGCTGTTGAAAAACTTGAGAGAACTCGAGAACTATAGAAATGCACCGTTACTCTTTATGTCGACTGACTCATTAGTTGAGGTAGAGCCTAAAGCACTGGCTGCCGGTGCAACACAATGTTTATCTAAGCCGTTGGATGCAGAGTATTTAGTAGACTCTGTCCAGAATTGGTCAGCTAAAGCGGTTGCTTAACTGAAGAGCAAGGATTTATGGAAGCAAGTCTAAAGGAAGTGAAGGACTCTATCGGTGCTATCCACGACTACCCAAAACCGGGAATTGTTTTCCGGGATATTACTCCACTATTGCAAAATCACGATGCTTTTAAGAGCAGTATTGACGCACTTAAACAGCGTTATGAAAAAAGTGGAGTGACCCAAATTGCGGCTATTGAAGCTCGGGGTTTCTTATTCGGGTCGGCATTAGCTTACGCACTTGGTTGTGGCATAACCTTACTAAGAAAGCCGGGAAAGCTGCCTGGTAAGGTCGTCAGCCAAAGTTATGCACTTGAGTACGGAGAAGATGAGCTACAAATGCATGAGAACGCTTTAACAAGCAATGATAGAGTTCTCATTATCGATGACTTATTGGCTACCGGTGGAACTGTTTTAGCCGCAGATAAGCTGATTCGTTCGACTGGAGCAACGGTTGCGGAAGCCGCTTTCGTTGTTTCTTTGCCTGAACTCGGTGGCGAAGATAAATTGCGGCAAGCGGGTGTTGCGTGCTATACCTTGTGTCAATTCTAAAAACTATAACCTGAGTTTCTTATGAGTTATCAAGTTCTGGCAAGAAAGTGGCGACCGTCTCAGTTCTCTGAGGTGGTTGGGCAGCAGCATGTATTGAAACCATTAGAACATGCGTTGCTTAAGCAAAGGCTTCACCATGCTTACCTCTTTTCCGGAACGCGCGGCGTTGGCAAAACCACAATAGCTCGAATTTTGGCTAAGGCTCTGAATTGCGATACGGGAGTGACTTCAACTCCATGCGGGCAATGTTCTGCTTGCCAGGAAATTGACCAGGGACGCTTTGTCGACTTGTTAGAAATTGATGCGGCGTCGAGAACAAAAGTAGAAGATACGCGAGAGCTCCTCGATAACGTGCAATACCGCCCAACTCGGGGGCGTTACAAAGTGTACCTTATTGATGAGGTACACATGCTGTCGCGTCATAGCTTCAATGCACTCCTTAAAACCCTGGAAGAGCCACCGGAGCATGTTAAGTTCTTGCTGGCCACAACTGATCCGCAAAAACTACCGGTGACCGTACTTTCCCGTTGCTTACAATTTAATTTAAAAGCGCTTTCAAAAGAAGATATTGCCGGTCAGCTGCAGCATGTTTTGCAGCAGGAAGGTATTTCTGCGGACTCTACTTCATTTTCTTTACTTGCGAGAGCCGCAAAAGGCAGTATGCGAGATGCACTGAGCCTGACTGACCAAGCTATTGCTCAGGGCCATGGAGAAGTGCTGTTAGACAGTGTTCGGCAAATGCTGGGTAATGTACCTACCGCTGACATAGCTGGCCTGTTAAAAGATGTATTAAATAACGATGCGGCGTCGTTAATGCAACGTGTTGATACCATGGTCGCTGTTGTTCCCGATTTAAGCTCCGTGCTTGTCGAAATGCAGAATATGTTGCACCAGCTGGCACTCATGCAGCAGCTACCTGATGCACAGCAGGCATTTGATGACGCAGAAATAATAAAGCCGCTGTTGCGGCAAATGCCAGCGGAATTAATACAAGTATTTTATCGCATAGTGTTGGAAGGGCGGCGAGAGCAGCCTTATGCAGTGGATGCCAGAAGTGGTCTGGAAATGACCTTGCTTCGTTTATTGGCATTTCGACCTAAGGCAGGCCCTTTAACTGACGAAACAGATGGCGAAGAGACAAACGGCGAAGAAACACCTTTAGCCGCTGAATTGTCGAAACCAAATGAGCCTTCAGGCGGGCCAGAGCCAGAACTAAAATCAGAACTAAAACCAGAATTAAAACCAGAGTATCATGACGACCGGCCTACGCCGGAACAGCCTCCGGAAATCAATGAAGAGCCAGTGAGCTTTGGTAATACCGATGAATTTGCAGATTCATACGAACCAACTCCTGACATGGTGGAGAAATCGGAGCCACATAACCAGGTGGCGCAGCAATCGAACGGCAATGCGCCTGAGCCAGAAGAAGCACCACAAGATCAGCCTGATGCATCGGGTCTTGATGACTTGCTGCAAATGCGGCAAGACTTAATGCAAAAAAAAAAGCCAGATGAAATAGCTTCTAAGGACTTTCGCGAAACCTCGCAGAAACAAGCACCTCGGGCACAGGCACCACAGGCAACTAAGCTTGAAGAGTCTGAGCATGAGTCGGTCGTGTCTTCTGAAATCCCGCAAGGAAGTGCTGACACCTCTGGGCAGCCGCATTCTTCCGATGCAGCGCCGAGCAGCTACGACTACCCTGAAATTACCGATGAAATTAAGGATGCAGCTGACATTGACCGCTGGAGCGCCATGATAGCGGGTATGGATATTTCCGGTTTGGCTCGACAGGTGTTACTGAACTCCGAATTACAGGACAACGAAGGGGATAACTGGACTATTTTAGTCAACAGCGATCAACAGTCCCTTCTTAATAATGCGACAGAGCAGGCTGTGAGAGAGTCTTTACAAGGACTCTTGGGAAGCAGCGCGGTGGTATCATTTGCTGTAGGTACACCGGCAAACCCTACGCCCCTTATGCTGCAACAGCGTATCAATGAATATCGACATAAGCGTGCTTTAGAACGTTTGGAAAAAGATAATGGCGTTATGGAGTTGAAAAAACGCTTCGGCGCACAAATTGATGAAGAATCGGTGCAAGCGCTTTAACGTATTTAATTAATGATGAGGAAGTAAACATGTTTAAAGGCGGAATGGGAAATATGATGAAGCAGGCGCAACAAATGCAAGAGCGCATGCAGCAAGCCCAGGATGAAATCGCAAATATGGAAGTCACCGGCGAAGCTGGTGCAGGCATGGTGAAAGTGACTATGCTGGGCAATCACAACGTGAAACGCGTTAACATTGACCCAAGCCTGATGGACGACGACCAGGAAATGCTGGAAGACTTAGTTGCGGCAGCGACAAACGATGCAGTACGCCGCGTTGAAGAGACCAGCAAAGAGCGTATGTCTGAAATTACTGGCGGTATGGGTTTGCCTCCAGGCTTTAAAATGCCGTTTTAATTCGGAGTCAGTTTAATGAAGTTAAGCCCGGCTATCGAACAACTGGTGGAAAGCTTGAAGCGTTTGCCTGGTGTTGGGCAGAAAAGCGCACAGCGTATGGCTTTCCATTTACTGGAACGGGACAAGCCGGGTGCTTCACGGTTATCTGACTCTTTAAAACATGCCGTTGAAACCGTAGGACACTGTAATAGTTGTCGAACATTAACGGAAAATGACCTTTGCCCAATATGCCTCGATGAAAGACGTCGCGACAGTGGCGTGCTTTGCGTTGTGGAAACGCCGGCCGATGTTTTAGCCATCGAGCAAACGTCCCAGTTTAAGGGGCGCTACTTTGTTCTAATGGGCCATTTATCGCCGCTTGATGGTGTTGGGCCTTCCGATATTGGTTTAGATAAACTCGAGCAACAGCTTCAGTCGGACACTATCGAAGAAATCATACTTGCCACTAACCCCACCGTAGAAGGTGATGCGACAGCGCATTACATTGCGGACATGGCGGATCAGTACAACATTAACACGACTCGCATCGCTCACGGCGTTCCCGTAGGCGGTGAACTGGGTTACGTTGACCAAACAACTTTGGGTCACGCTTTTAGTGGCCGAAAACAATTCACTCGCTGACTTGAAAAGCCTGGTGTCATCCCCATTTTAAAACGATAGGTATCACTGTACGTTTTAAACAGTAGGAGAAAACACTATGGCGGAAGCCGGTCAAATGGAAAAACACGGATTTCAGACAGAAGTAAAACAGTTACTTCACTTGATGATCCATTCTTTGTATTCCAATAAAGAAATTTTCTTACGCGAATTGGTTTCCAACGCGTCTGACGCGGCGGATAAGCTGCGCTTTAAAGCGCTGAGTGACAACTCTTTATACGGCGACGACAGTGAGTTGTTCGTTCGTATTTCGGTCGATAAAGACGCTAAAACTATCACCATAAGCGATAACGGCATCGGCATGACCCGAGACGATGTCATGAATAACTTGGGAACTATCGCTAAGTCAGGTACTGCAGAGTTCTTTGGGCAGCTGTCAGGTGACCAGGCAAAAGACAGTCAGCTTATTGGTCAGTTTGGTGTTGGTTTCTATTCAGCGTTTATTGTTGCCGATGAGGTCACTGTGCGCACTCGTTCCGCGCTCGACAATAACACTGCTGGTGTTGAATGGCGTTCGCGTGGTGAAGGTGAGTTCGAGATTGCTGACATTGAAAAAGCCCGTCGCGGCACTGATATCATCTTGCACTTGAAAGATGATGCCGAAGAGTTCTTAGACGAGTACCGTCTGCGCGGAATTATTAATAAATATTCAGAGCATTTGAGCATTCCTGTACAAATGTGGAAAGAGCCGGTACCTGAGTCTGAAGATAGCGAAGGTAACAAGGTAGAAGCACAGCCTGGTGAGTGGGAGACGGTAAACTCAGGTAAAGCGCTGTGGACGCGTGACAAGTCAGACATTACTGACGACGAATACAAAGAGTTCTATAAAACCGTTGCGCACGACTTTGATGAGCCACTGCTTTGGACGCACAATAAGGTGGAAGGCACTACAGAATACACTAACTTGTTGTATATTCCGAAAAGAGCGCCCTGGGACTTATGGAACCGTGAACAGCAGCATGGCGTGAAACTGTATGTTAAGCGTGTCTTCATTATGGATGACGCAGAGCAGTTAATGCCAACTTATCTGCGCTTTGTACGCGGTTTGGTGGACTCAAACGACTTGCCGTTGAATGTGTCTCGCGAAATTCTTCAGGACAACAAAATTACCCGTTCCATGCGCAACGGCAGCACCAAAAAAGTGCTACAAATTCTGAAAAAACTGGCGAAGGACAATAAAGAAGAGTACCAGCAGTTCTGGGATACCTTCGGTAATGTCTTAAAAGAAGGCCCGGCGGAAGATCACAGTAATCGTGAGCGCATCGCTGAGTTACTACGCTTTGCATCGACTCATAACGACAGTGCTGTTCAGTCCGTTAGCCTGGATGACTACATTGAACGCATGAAAGATGGTCAGGATAAGATCTTCTACATTGTGGCAGATAGCTACGAAGCTGCGAAGAATAATCCTGCATTGGAAATTTTCCGTAAGAAAGGCATAGAAGTTCTGCTGTTGTCTGACCGAATCGATGAATGGCTTATGAGCCATTTAACCGAGTTCAAAGAGAAACAATTACAGTCGGTTACTCGTGGCGACCTGGACCTTGGTGAACTGGACGACGAAGAAAATAAGGCTGAGCAAGAAAAAACGGAAGAAGCCTTTAAAGAGAACCTTGAGCGTTTCGAAAAAGCCTTGGGTGACAAAGTGAAGAAAGTGCGCGTGACTCACCGTTTGACAGACTCACCGGCGTGTATCATTACCGACGAGCACGACATGAGTACGCAAATGGCTAAGTTGATGGAAGCTGCGGGTCAGGCTGTTCCTGAAACCAAGTATATCTTTGAGGTAAATCCAGAGCACGCCTTAGTTCAGCGTATGTTGGAAAAAGACGACGACACTTTCAAGGAATGGGCTGAAGTCTTGCTCGATCAAGCCACACTCGCAGAGCGTGGAAACTTAAAAGATCCAGCGTCATTTGTCGCTAAACTGAACAAGTTAATGCTTAACGCATAACCTTCCTGCTGCGGTCATACCATTGGCCGCAGCGCTTCTCTAAGCTTGTAATAGCTTGCCTGTCAGGGTAAAGTTCGTGGCAGACTTTTGAATCACGCAAAGAGGTTTTCTTATGCGCATTATTTTATTGGGCGCTCCGGGAGCAGGTAAGGGCACTCAAGCCCAGTTCCTGATGAATACATTTGGCATTCCTCAAATTTCAACAGGCGATATGCTGCGTTCAGCAATTAAGTCGGGTTCGGAATTAGGGAAAAAAGCCAAGCAGGTAATGGATGCCGGGCAACTTGTTTCGGACGACATCATTATTGAACTGGTGAAAGAGCGTATTGCTGAGCCAGACTGCCAAAACGGCTTTTTGTTAGATGGCTTTCCTCGCACAATTCCGCAAGCTGATGCTATGCGTGAAAACGGTATAGAAATTGACTACGTACTGGAATTTGATGTTCCTGATGAAGTCATTGTTGAGCGTATGAGTGGCCGTCGTGTGCACCCCGGTTCCGGCCGTGTGTATCACATTGAGCATAACCCGCCAAAAGAAGAAGGCAAGGACGATGAAACTGGCGAAGAGCTGGTTATTCGACCGGACGACCAAGAGCAAACGGTCCGTAAACGCCTGGCGGTATATCATGAACAAACTGAACCACTGGTTGAGTATTACCAGAAATTGTCGGAAGAAGGCAAAACTGAGTATTACAAAATAGATGGTACACAGCCGGTTGAGAAGGTTAGCGACCAACTTGGCGAGCTACTGAAAAAGTAAATGAAAAGGCTCACTTGGTGAGCCTTTTTTGAATAAAAGGACGTTGTCATGGACATTCGTATTACAGGGTTTTATGCAGGACTGCTTGCGTTACTTTATTTAATTCTGGCAGCCAGAATCATACGCTTACGCTGGAAATACCGTGTTGGTATTGGAACGGGTGGTGAGGACGAACTGAAAGTGGCTGTGCGAGTGCATGGCAACTTTATCGAATATGTTCCTTTTATTCTTATATTATTAGGCATTATTGAAGTTCAGGGTGGTGCGGCTGGGCTTGTCCACGGCATTGGAATTGCTACATTAATTGCTCGTATAAGCCATGCTATTGGCTTAACCAAAACAATTGGTCCAAGCATTTTCCGCACCATTGGTGTGTTGGGTACCTTCGCTGTTCTGCTATTCAGCGCCGGAATCTGCGTGGGTCAATTTGTCGGCTTTAGTCTGCTGTAGAGAAGTGACATGTCAGAATTAGGTTCCGGAGTATACGTTTTCGGTGAGAAGCACAACCCTCCAGTGCTGTTGTTGCATAGCTCACAAAGTGCAAGTTCTCAGTGGCGAGATTTAATTCAACGCTTAAGCCATTCTCGCTTCGTCATTGCTGTCGACCTGCTTGGTTATGGCAAAGCGCCAGAGCCTGAAGCGGTGGCAAACTTTCGCTTAGCCGATGAAGTCCCGCGAGTGGTAGAGGCTATTTCAGCGTTAAAAATTGATACTGCTATTGATGTTGTTGGTCACTCTTATGGAGGGGCTTTGGCGCTTAAACTCGCCTTGGAGCAACCTTTCGCAATCTCAAAACTGGCGGTGTATGAACCTGTGGCTTTTCATGTGTTAGCTGACGACTCCCCCGGGATGATTGAAATACAGGAAATCAGCCAGGCGATGCATGGTAAAGACGCTGAAGAGTGCACCCGTACCTTTGTCGATTACTGGAACAGTCCGGGCTATTTCGATGCTTTGCCGGCCAAAATACAGGCGTTGATGGTGAAGCAGGCCGCTAAGGTCGCATTGGACTTTGATGCCTTGCTCAACGAGCCTAAACGACTGAATGATTATGCGGCAATTGAGCAACCGGTACTGCTTGTTCAGGGAGAGCATACGCGTCGTAGTGCTAAGGCTGTCGCAGATGCCTTATCGACGGTTATTAGTGACTTAAAACGAGAGTCGATAACAGCGGGGCACATGGGACCATTGACCCACCCGTCAGAAGTCAATGGCAAACTGGTTCAGTTTATAAACGCATAAAGCGACTATCCAAGATAGGTCAAAACGAGCGAGACACTCCAACGTGAAATCCTGGCAAGACAATAAAAGCGAAGTGGTAAAACTTGCTCGACTGACGGGCCCTATACTTATCGCGCAGCTGACGCAAATGCTCATGAGTGTTGTCGATACGGTAATGGCGGGGCGAAAAAGTGCGATTGACCTTGCGGCCGTATCTGTCGGTGGCAGTATTTTTGTGCCGGCAACCTTGCTGGTATTTGGTTTGGCGTTGGCACTTGCGCCTATTATTTCCCATTTCGACGGCTCCGGTGGCCATCGTAAAATGGCGAATATGCTGCAACAGGGCTTCTATGCCTGTGCCATTGTTGGCGCGATAACCTTAGTAGGTATGTCTTCCGCTCCGTGGTTGCTGGACTTAATGGAAGTAGAAGACAAGTTCCGGCAGGTTACGCTCGACTATCTGTTTTACATTGCCTGGGGCATTCCCGGCTTTGTCATTTATGCCGTTCTGAGAAACTTCTGTGAGGGCATGTCGAACACAATGCCATCGCTGATTATTGGTTTTATCGGGCTTATCATCAATATTCCGGCGAACTATATTTTCGTGTATGGCGAGTTTGGAATGCCGGCACTTGGCGGCGCTGGCTGTGGTGTAGCAACGGCTCTCGTGCTTTGGGGAATGGCTATTTCAATGGCTATTTATACCTTTGGCGCCAAGCGCTATAAGAGCCTCCGCTTACTGCGCAGTTGGTACAAACCTAACTGGGATGACGTGACTTATGTCATTCGTCTGGGGTTTCCTATTTCAATGTCGCTGTTTTTCGAGGTGAGCTTATTCGCAGCGGTTGCCCTGTTAATAGCGCCGTTAGGAGCGACGGTGGTCTCAGCTCACCAAATCGCCCTGAACATAAGCTCGTTGGTTTATATGGTCCCGCTCAGTATTTCTATGGCGGTGACGTTGCGTGTGGGCTTTGCGCTTGGTGCCGGAAACCCGGATAACGCAATGCGTAACTTCAGAATTGCACTTTGGTTTGGTGGTGTGTTTGCGGCTGTAAACGGGCTTATTATGTACCTGGGTGGCAGTTTCCTGGCCAGTTTATACACACCGAATACCGAAGTTATTAATTTAGCGGCGACCTTGATGGGCTTAGCAGCTATTTTCACCTTGTCCGACACCTTCCAGGTCGTGGCAATGGGAACACTGAGAGGCTACAAAGATACGACTTACCCTATGGTACTGGCTTTTATATCCTACTGGCCCTTTGGTTTAACTGTGGGGTATGTACTCGGGCGAACCGACTTAGTGGTGCCGGCAATGGGCGCCGCAGGTTTCTGGATAGGCTTTATTAGTGGCCTTAGCGTGGCGGCTGTTTTACTGTCTGTCAGGCTGAAGAAAGTTTCAAAAGCCTACAAACGCCGCCACTTTCAGGAGCAGCTGAATAGCGCTTAATGAGCATTACACTAATTATGGCGCTGTTTCAGTACCTTAAGGACCTCATTCATCGATAAGTCACTGGCGCTCAGCACCACCAATAAGTGATACAGCAGATCAGCACTTTCATTGAGCAGTTCGTCTTTGTCGTTGGTTGCCGCTGCAAGTGCCACTTCGACACCTTCTTCACCGACTTTCTGAGCGCAGCGTTTAATGCCTTTCTGGAAGAGGCTGGCAGTGTAACTTTCACCGGCATCGGCGCCTTTTCTTGAATTAATAACCCCTTCTAAGTGGTGTAAAAAAGAGCCTGACGTGTCAGCGAAGCAGCTTTGGGTGCCTAAGTGGCAGGTTGGCCCATTCGGGGTCGCTTTAATTAACAGAGCGTCACTGTCGCAGTCGGTATGGACCTCTTCCAATTCAAGGACATGGCCAGAACTTTCACCCTTAGTCCATAAACGTTCTTTGCTGCGGCTGTAAAAAGTGACCTGACCTGACTCTAATGTCTTCTCAAGTGCCTTGTCGTTCATGTAGCCCAGCATTAGAACCTCGCCGGTTAGAACGTGCTGGACAACACAGGGAACCAGATTGTCCATTTTTGCCCAGTCAAGGCTGTTTAAATTTTGCTTGTCGACTCTCACTGTCACTCCTTAGGGTTCAATGGGACGCACGGCAATGCCATTGTTGTACATCGCGCTTTTCACATCGGCAATTGAAAATACGTTTTTATGAAAGACCGAAGCCGCCAGGGCACCATCAACTTTAGCGTCATTAAAGACATCGACAAAGTGCTGTATTTCGCCGGCGCCACCAGAGGCTATTATGGGTACTGAACAGTAGTCGCGTAAAGCCGCCAGTTGCTCAATATCGTATCCTTTGCGTACGCCGTCCTGATTCATGCAGTTCAAGACAATTTCGCCGGCGCCTCGTTTAATCACTTCCTGCAACCAGTCTTTGGTTTGCCATGCCGATTTGCGTGACTTCTTTTCATCGCCGGTAAATTGGTGCACCTCATAGGTACCGGTCTCTTCATTGAAGAAACTGTCAATACCGATAACAACGCACTGTTGACCGAACTCTGCCACCAACGTGTCGATAAGTGACGGATCCAGTAACGCAGGAGAGTTAATAGACAGCTTATCTGCGCCTTTTGACAGTAACTCTTGAGCCTGAGCTACAGAGCGAATACCGCCGGCGACCGTAAACGGGATATTAATTTCTTTGGCAACCCGCTCTACCCACGACTTATCCACCGTACGGCCATCGGACGAAGCGGTAATGTCATAGAAAACCAGCTCGTCGGCACCGCTTTCGGCGTAATGGCGAGCCAACGGAATAATGTCACCAATGACTTCGTGGTTACGAAACTTAACGCCTTTAACGACCTGTCCGCCACGAACGTCCAGGCAGGGAATTACTCGCTTTGCCAACATGCCAGTGCATCCTCCAGAGTGAATTGGTTGGTTAGCAGCGATTTACCCAGAATCACCGAGTCGCAGTTAATGGCTTTCAGCGCCTTTATATCGTCTAGGCTGCTCACGCCACCCGATGCTTGCCACTGTACGCTGGGGTATTTGCTTTTGTATTCTTGGTACAGCTCGACGTTGCTCCCGCTGAGTGTGCCATCCTTGCTAATGTCGGTGCATAATACGTGCTGGCAGCCTACTTCAAGGTATTGGTCTAAAACATCTTCCAAAGCCTTGCCTGAAGACTCTTGCCAGCCGTGCGTTGCAACTAACGCCTGACCGTTGGGTTGAATGTTGACATCCAGCGCCAGCACTATCTTTTCAGAACCGTAGGTTTTAAACCATTCGAGTACTTTTTCCGGTGAGTTGACAGCGGTTGAACCTATCACTACTCGCTTAACACCAACAGCCAGCAGCGCGTCAATATCTTCAGTTGTACGAATACCACCACCCACCTGACAACTCATACCTGACTCTTTAATCAGCTTTTCCAGCAGCTTTGTTTGACGCTGCTTAGGGTCCTTGGCACCGTCTAAGTCGACTAAATGAAGCCATTTTGCGCCAGCTTTAGCGTAGCTCTGAGCTTGTTCAACCGGTGAAAACTGATATTCGGTTTTCTGAGAAAAGTCGCCTTGGTACAGTCGTACAACGGCACCATTAATTAAGTCTAACGCAGGTATTAGCACAGCTTAGCCTCCAGAAACTCACGTAAAATTGATTCACCCACTTTGCCTGAGCGCTCAGGGTGAAATTGCGCGCCGAAATAGTTGTTGTGGCGAATCATTGATGCAAAGCGTTGGCCGTATTCCGCTTCGGCAATGGTATATTCGTCAACGGCAACCGCATAGCTGTGAACAAAGTAACAGTATTGTTCGGCAGACTTCAGCAGCGGATTATTATTGGTTGGCATCGACGTATTCCAGCCCATGTGTGGCAGCGGCAGTTCGCCAACCTCAAGCCGTTTAGTCAATGACGGAATTAATCCCAGGCACTCGACGTCACCTTCTTCCGAATGCGATGTCATGAGTTGCATTCCCAAACAAATGCCGAGCACTGGCTGTTCGAGCGACTTCAGCACGTCAACCAACTGTTTTCTCTGTAGGTTACGCATCGCTGCTGCAGCAGTGCCAACGCCGGGCAAAATGACACGATCAGCAGCGCGAATAGCGTCTGCGTCGTCTGTCACAGTGCATGAGTACCCGAGTCGTTCAATCGCAAAGCGAACCGATGTCAGGTTTGCGCACTCGGTATCGACTATCACTACCTTCATGCCAGCATTCCTTTACTCGATGGCAGTTGTTGGTCTCCGGTTTTAGCGACCGCCTGACGTAACGCGCGACCAAAGACTTTAAACAGGCTTTCTACCTGGTGATGACTGTTGCCCTCGGTTGTTGAGAGGTGCAGGCTAATGGCCATAGCATCGGTCAGCGAGCGGAAGAAATGTTCAACCATTTCTGTCGACAGTTCACCGACTTTGTCACGACTAAAGTCCGCTTGCCACTTCAAGTAAGGACGGCCGGATAAGTCAATCAGGCACTCTGCTTTACATTCGTCCATCGGCAGCGCGAAGCCAAAGCGACCAATGCCGCGTTTGTCGCCAAGCGCCGAACGCAAGGCCTGACCCAGTGCTAAAGCTGTATCCTCAATGGTGTGGTGATCATCAATGTGCAAATCGCCCTCTACCACGGCACTCATATAAATGCCCGCATGTGTGGCAATTTGCTCCAGCATGTGCTCAAAAAAGCCAATGCCGGTTTTGAATGTGCCGCGTGCGGAGCTGTCCAGGTCAATGGCGATATTAATGTCAGTTTCATGAGTTTTTCGAGACACTTTGGCGGTACGGGGGCGGTCAACAATTTCGTGGACAATGTCGTCCCAGCTGTATTCTTCCCGGTTGTAGCGAATGCCGCGAATGCCCATGCCTTGTGCCAGTTGTAAGTCAGTTTCTCTGTCGCCAATAACGAAAGAGTTAGCAAAGTCGACTTTGCCTTCCGTTAGATAGGGTTGTACAAGCCCCAGCTTAGGCTTACGACAGGCGCAGTTGTCCTCGTCAAAATGTGGGCAAATTAATACGTCATCAAAACGAACCCCTTGTGACTCAAATACCGACATCATTAAATTGTGCGGAGCCTCAAAGGTGTCCGTTGGGAAGCTCTCGGTACCCAGCCCGTCTTGGTTAGACACCATGACCAGTCGGTACCCGGCATTTTGAAGCTTTAACAGTGCCGGTATGACATTTGGCTCAAAAACGAGCTTGTCGACACTGTCGAGCTGCTTATCGACGGGGGGCTCTTCAACCAAGGTGCCGTCGCGATCAATAAAAAGTATGGATTGCTGTGTCATGAAAAATACCCTTTTAATCGTTGTGCCAGCTCGTCATTTTCTTCGCGGCTACCTACCGTTATTCTAATACAACCGTCTAACCCGAGTTGTTTAGATTGGTCCCGAATCAACACACCTTGTTGTTGCAGTGTAGTGACAATGTCGGCCGCATTGGTTTGGGTGGTATCACAACGATACAGTAAAAAATTTGTTACGCTGTCAAATTCCAGCGTTAGTGGTAAGTCACTGAGTAACTCCACAAGCCGTTCACGTTCGCCGATAAGTGTATCGACCTGCTGCTGCATACGCTCAATATTGTCCGGGCTCAGAGCCTGTGTTGCTATGTTAATGGTAGGCTCCGGCAGCGGGTAGGGCGCTAATATCTTTTTCATCAGCTCAATAATGTCATCATTGGCGAGCAAAAAGCCGCAGCGAATGCCGGCAAGCGCAAAGGCTTTTGATAATGTCCTCAATACCACCAGGTTAGGGTAGGTCTTCAGCCATGATGCTTTGCTGTTGTCATAACAGAATTCAATATAGGCTTCGTCAACCGCAATAACTGTGTTGGGGCAAGCGTCCAGCACTTGCTTAATGTCTGCTGCATTTAGCGTGTTACCCAGGGGGTTGGACGGTGAGCACAGAAACGCGACCTTACAATTCCTGGCCTGCGAGATCACCTGCTCAACGTTCAGTTGGCCTTTTCGTTCCCCTGCATCTATTAGCGGCACCTCAATCGTATCGACGGCATAAGTTTTAGCCGATATCGCATACATACCGTAAGTCGGCGGGCAAATGAGAATACTGTCCTGACCGGGTTCGCAAAACGCACGAATCAACAATTCAATACCTTCATCAGAGCCGCGAGTGCTTAACACCTGGTTGGGTTGTATACCAGCATAGTCAGCATAAGCGTTATTCAGCGTCTCTGACTGAAACTGTGGATACCGGTTCAGAGCGCCATCGTCAAAGCCGTAACCGTTATCAAAAGGTGACTCATTGGCGTTCAGCCACACGTTACCACCGCTCATACTGCGTCTGGCCGACGCATAGGGCGTCAGTGTTTTTAGGTGCTGGCGCTGAGACTGTTCCACTAATGACATTATTGGTCCTCCATGCGAATGGTGACAGCTTTAGCGTGTGCATCGAGCCCCTCAACATTCGCCAGGGTTGTAATAGCCTCTGACAAAGTCGCTAAGCCTTCGTAGGACACTTCTTGTACGGTGTAACGGCGATAAAAGTCCAATAGTCCCAAACTACTGTAATTGCGCGCGTAACCGTAGGTAGGCAGTACGTGGTTAGTGCCTGTTGCGTAGTCACCACCAGACTCCGGTGTATAGTGACCCACAAAAACAGAGCCCGCTCGGGTCAATTTAGGCAGCAATGAGCGCGCATTGTCTGTTTGTATGGATAAGTGCTCAGGCGCATATCGCTCGCTAATGGTTATTGCTTCATCAATAGTCTCAACAACCAGTAAGCGGCTTTCGGCTAATGCCTGGGCTGCAATATCAGCCCGTTGTAACTGCTGACACTGCTCAATGAGTGCTTGTCTTACTTTGTCTGCCAGAGTGCTTGACGGTGTGACCAGAATAACTTGTGAATCAGGTCCGTGCTCGGCTTGAGACAACA
>Ga0208813_1000625_pt1 | contig 24744 bp, 22 predicted proteins | sample MalvireepMed_904_FD_184250 | JGI IMG/M metagenome (GOLD analysis project Ga0208813, IMG submission 184250) | Marine viral communities from the Global Malaspina Expedition - Malaspina viral metaG DeepMed_904 (SPAdes) (version 2) | ecosystem: Environmental > Aquatic > Marine > Oceanic | place... | reverse complement strand
CACCCAGTGTTGTCCCATATTGATACCTCTTATCATATCGAACGAACTGAGAAGCCAAAAAAACACATCGGGCTTTACTTTATCAACAGTATGCTTATGTAGCTGATGATTTGTGGGTAATTGCAAGTTTTGTGGCGCGCTTACACCTACGGTACTGGCACAATCTACATAAAGCTGCTTCAAGCATATGAACAGGACAACCATAAGCGTTTAGAACCCCTCCTTGCCTTTATTCGGTTACAGGCTACACGACGCAGACATAAGAAAGCCCCAGTCTCTAATAGAAATTAGTTTTTCTGCTCTGGTGTTGTCCTTTGGGTCTGGTGCAGGAATTTCGGATTTGACTCAGCCACATAGGAATTGGTGCTTCACGGCTGGCATGGCAACCCCTAACGAGTGGGAGATCTCATCTTCGTCTGCGTGGCTAGGAAATTACATCGCTACAAATACCAGTCGTGGAATAGCTCAGAAGTGCTTTGAGGTGAGGCTCCGGGCCGGCGAGGTTATGGCATTGCAGGAGCTTAAAATAGGGCGCGCCATTCACAGCGGTTCGTTTTCGACAACCCGCAGCATGTTCTCCTTGGCATTGGCTATAACACTAGGGGGCGCGAATGAGAATACAAATGAAAATTTTATCTCGCTTGCGATGAATAATTTTTATAATGAAATCATTATGTTATAAGTAAAAGTGGCTGAGGGTTGATCTGCCTTATCAAGCTGTTTCTTGTTTTTCTGACTCCATGGGGTGTCTGAGATGAAAAAAAAATTTGACCAAACGGAAAAATATGGTCTAGTGTAATATTTACCGAATGGTAAAAAACAAAATAAAGCGCACAACAATAACAGGAGCGCTACGTACCATGCTGACACGTCCAGAAGCTTTGGCGCTGGAAAATGCGTCAACCCATGAATTAGAGAACTTCTCTCGTCATGCTGCCAAACTTCGCGATGAATATTGGGGCAAGACGATGACTTATTCGCGCAAAGTTTTTGTTCCTCTTACTAACATGTGCCGCGATGACTGTGGTTATTGTACTTTTGTTCAGAAACCTGGGTCGCCTAACGCTCGGATCATGACGCCTGACGAAGTCATGGCTGTAGTTAGAGAGGGCGAGCGATTGGGCTGCAAGGAAGTGCTTTTTAGCCTCGGCGAAAAGCCAGAACAACGTTATTCAGAGGCTCGAGAGGCCTTGGCTAAGTTAGGACATGTCAGCATGATTGATTATCTAATCGAGATGTGTAGACGTGTATTAGACGAAACTTCGCTTCTCCCTCATGTCAACGCTGGCACTCTTTCTGATGAAGAAGTTGCTCGCCTTAAACCCGTCAGCGTCAGTATGGGAATGATGTTGGAGAATGTTAGCCGCCGATTATTGCATCGCGGGCAAGCACATTACGCCTGTCCGGATAAAGTGCCGGTTCAACGTTTACGCACTTTGGAGCGAGCAGGTAGACATGGTGTCCCTTTTACCACAGGTATCCTTATTGGTATCGGAGAAACTTGGGAAGAGCGCGTCGATAGTCTACAGGCTATAAACTACCAGCATCGTTATTATGGTCATATTCAAGAAGTGATTGTCCAGAATTTCCGTGCAAAACCTGGCACCGCTATGGCTAACCATCCAGAGCCGGACTTAAACGATATGGTCCGCACTCTTGTTCTTGCGCGTCTGATACTTGACCCATCAATTAGTCTACAAGCCCCTCCTAATTTGGAGTCGCGATTTTCAGCTTATATAGGTGCTGGTATCAATGACTGGGGTGGCATTTCCCCTGTAACCCTTGACCATATCAACCCAGAGCGGGCTTGGCCCCAAATAGATGCTCTGCGTGAAGCGACAGCTCGCTGTGGATATGGCCTTGAAGAGCGTCTAGCTATTTATCCGAGATATTTAAAATCTCCGGAACACTTTCTCTCCACTTCACTCGCTGAACGTCTTGAAGAAATCGCTCGTGACGATGGTTTGGCTCTACAACAATGCGTCTAACACAGCGCCCATGAACCGGAGATATTTTTATGACTACAACGATAACACCACTCCATTCAATTGATCGCCTATCTGAAAATCTTGCATGTTCAGAAGTGAGTTGGAAAACGCGACATATATTAAAGAGTGTATTGGCGGGGGAAGAGTTAAGTGAGGCAAATGCCATACACCTTTTCCAAGTAGACGGAGCTGACTTAGATGCTTTAACTGCAACCGCTGACGAGGTACGCCGGCGTCGTGTAGGTGATGATGCCTCATTCGTGATTACTCGTAATATCAATTATACGAATGTTTGCTATATGGGGTGCCGTTTTTGTAATTTCGCCAAGCGCAAGAGCGACCCTGAAGCTGAATTCTTCGATATTGATGAGGTTGTACGTCGTGCCCAAGAAGCTTGGGGTCGCGGGGCTACTGAGGTCTGTATACAAGGAGGGCTTCACCCAAATATTCCAGGCCATTTCTACCGAGATATGCTTAAAGCTATCAAGCGGGTCTTGCCAGACATGCATATCCATGCCTTTTCACCATTTGAAATTTGGTTTGGCGCTCAAAAAAGTCGCTTGTCTTATCGTGATTTCATTCGTGACTTAGTAGATAACGGTTTGGGTTCGATGCCGGGTACTGCTGCAGAGATCTTGGATACGGAAGTACGCAAGCAGTTAACTCGCGACAAATTAACTACCAATCAATGGGTAGAGATTATCACGACAGCTCACGAGGAAGGAGTACCTACTACTGCGACCATTATGTATGGCCACATCGATGGCCCTGAGCACTGGGCATCCCATATTGCTTTACTTCGAGACATACAAAAACGTACTGGTGGCTTTACCGAATTCGTACCGCTAGGGTTCGTGCATTATAAGACCCCTTTGTTCCTAGAGCATGAAGGAGTGCGTCCCGGTCCTACTCGTCTTGAGCATATCAGGATGCATGCTGTCTCGCGTCTGATGCTGGATGGTTGGATCAATAACATCCAGGCTTCCTGGGTAAAACTAGGGCCAGATCTTGCCCGTCAGATGCTAGCTGCTGGTGTCAATGATATGGGGGGTACTCTGATGAATGAAAGTATCTCACGAGCAGCCGGTGGACAGCATGGCCAGGAAATGCTTCCCAATAATCTTGTATCTATGATCCGTGAAATGGGTCGTCGTCCGGTTCGTCGCAATACACTTTATGAGGTAGTTGAAACTTTTAATGAAGAAACTCCTGTTTCATCATTTCGTCATGTTGCTGGAGGTTTTGCATGATACCTCGCGTCACCTTGCTTGCTGGCGGTGTGGGAGGCGCAAAACTAGCCGAGGGGTTAGCTGCCATTTGCCCATCTGAACGCCTCTCAGTCATCGGTAATGTAGCTGATGACCAGGAGTTTCATGGACTTTGGGTATCGCCAGATATTGATACTTTGACCTATAGCCTAGCGAATATGATTGATCGCCAACAGGGCTGGGGGCTAGCCAATGATAGTCATGGGGTACTGACTGCTTTGGAGCGCTTTGGCTGCGATACTTGGATGACGCTAGGTGACCAAGATATGGCAACACATATTTTTCGTACTCAACTACGACGCCAAGGTATTAGACCTAGCGCTATTGCTCAAAGCATTGCTAATTCTCTTGGTGTGAAAATCAACCTATTGCTGCCTACAGATGATTGCTTACAGACCATGATTAAAACGGATCAGGGCTGGCTAGCTTTTCAAGAATATTTTGTTAGGGAGCACTGTAAACCCGAGGTACTTGAGATTCGATTTGAAGGTGCCAACCATGCGCGTCCAACTTATGAAGCCCTGGAAGCTATTGAAAATGCAGACTTGCTATTAATTGCACCTAGTAACCCTGTGGTCAGTATTGCACCCATCTTGGCTGTGCCTGGTATTCGTCAAGCCATAGAGAACTCTCACGCTGTCAAGCTGGCTGTCTCACCTTTGATTGGTGGTCAGACTGTTAAGGGGCCCGCTGATCGTATGCTGACAGCAATGGGGTATAGCAGCAGCAATTTAGGAGTCGCCGCCAATTATGCAGGTTTAATCGATGGTTTGATTATCGATGAAAGTGATCGAGCCGATCAAGATGCTTTAGAGGCTGAAGGGTTACGAGTCATGACTACGTCTACTCTCATGACCTGTCTTGAGGACAAAGCTCGCCTAGCTAAAGAAACCCTTACTTTTGCCAGTGCTTGTCGTCGTCAGGAGGTGGAAAGATGACTCAGAAACCACTGATCGTAATTCCAGTTAAAGAATTTAGCCAGGCTAAGAGCCGACTGGGGAAAACGCTTTCACCTTATCATCGCTCCACTCTGGCAAGGCGTTTGTGTGAGCGCACCCTGCGTTTTCTTGAGCACTGTTTTTATGACTACGATCGTCTTGTTGTCACCGATTCATCGGCTATCGGAAAACTGGCTATGGATTACGGTGCTATGGTCCTTGAGGAGCCAATTGCTGATGGGTTATCTCAGGCGGCTCGGCGTGCTGCAGCCTGGGCCTGTCGAAAGGGATATCCGGCACAATTGCTTATCCCAGCAGACATTGTACAGCTTGAGGAAGCGGAAATACGACAATTGTTAGAGACCCATCAAGACGAGCCATTTGTGGTTATCTGTCCAGCTAACGACGGCGGTACAAACGCTTTATTAACTTCCCCACCCGATGTAATACCGTTCCGTTTTGGGCCTCGCTCAGCGGAAGCCCATCGTGAAACAGCCTTACGCCTTAGCTTGGCCTGTCAGGTACTTGATTTATCTAATTTACGCTTCGACCTAGATACACCCTCAGATATTAACACGCTGGGTTCCTTCATCCAGCAACACGGCGCTGAGACGCCGCAGGAGCTAAAGAAGTTATGGAACCTGTGCACGATACCTCACAGCATGACTCCCTGGACAGCCTGGCTGACAACGCCATGATCAATGATCACGTGGCACTTCAGGCCCTTTCAGGCATACCCGATATACATCCGGGAGATGACTTAGCTGCGATTTTGATTGAGAGCTTGCAGTGTCAAGGCATGGTTCTGCGCGAGGGTGACATCTTGGTGATTGCGCACAAAGTGATCTCCAAGGCCGAGGGTCAAGTTGTGGCTTTAGCGGGCATTACGCCAAGTAAAAAAGCACTCGAATTGGCTGAGCAGGTTAATAAAGATCCTCGGAAGGTTGAGGCTATTTTGCGGGAATCGACGCGTGTGGTGCGTGCTGTAAAACGTCCTGAACAAGAGGAAGGTACTCTCATAGCCGAACATCGCTTAGGTTTTATATGTGCTAATGCAGCGGTGGATGAATCCAACGTTGGTGCTGAGGAAACTGTCATTCTATTACCCCATGACCCTGATGCTAGTGCACGCCGCCTGTGCGAGCGCCTAGAAGAAGCTTTCGGGGTGAGTGTAGGTGTTGTAGTAACCGATACTTTTGGCCGTCCTTGGCGAATGGGTTTAGTTAATGTGGCTATTGGGCTAGCCAAGGTTCCGGCACGAATTGACCTGATAGGTGAGCGTGATGCATTCGGTCGAGTGCTGTCTGTGACCATGCCTGCTTTGGCTGATGAGCTGGCTGCCGCTTCTGGTTTGGTAATGGGCAAAAGTGACAAAACTCCGGTGGTGTTGTTCCGCGGCATCAACTGGCAACCCTGTGTCAGTTCTGCAAACGAGCTGATAAGACCCCAACAAGAGGACTTGTTCCGATGAGCGTTGCAATTCTTGGTGGTACCGGCCCACAGGGCCGAGGCTTGGCACTGCGCTTTGCGCGTGCTGGTATTCCGGTTGTGATCGGTTCCCGCGATGGTGAGCGGGCACAAAGTGTGGCTGAAGAGCTTAATGGACAACTCAACGATGCTGCAGCTATTACAGGTGAGGATCTACGTGGTGCTGTAACTACTGCCGATGAAATGGTTATCTTAGCTGTCCCCTACAGTGCCCATGACGCCACTCTTGAAGGAATCCGAGATCTACTTCCTGGGAAAATTTTGATCGATATTGTGGTGCCTTTAGCAGACGGTGACCCCAAAAAAGTGGATATGCCCGCTGCTGGCTCAGCTACTGAAGCTGCTCAGGCCCTCTTGGGTGATGACATCCCCGTAATTGGTGCACTACATAATGTTTCAGCGGCAACTCTTAATCACTTAGATCATCCGATCAACTGTGATGTTCTGGTATGCGGTAACGACTTAGCAGCGAGAGAGAAGGTTATAGAGCTGATCCGTAAAATCGACGTAGAGGCTTACAACGCTGGCCCGGCAATCAGTGCTCGTTGTATTGAGGCTATTACACCAATCTTAATACGCATCAATATCTCTAAAAAAGTTCCTTTTACCCATGCTGGTATACGTATCTGGGCTCCAGGCACCTGATACATTTATAAGACTAGTAACACTCAATAAGTACAATGTAAGGAGAAATACAATGGAATTCGGCATTTGTTTTAAAGGCTTCGTAAGTCCAGATCGTGCGCGTAAGCTGGTTCAGCAAGCTGAGGCAGCTGGTTTCGACTACTGCTGGTTTTATGATTCGCATATCTTGTGGCGTGAGTGTTATCCAGCTATTGCTATGTGTATGGAACACACCACTAAAATGCGCTTTGCTCCTTGTGTTACCAACCCTAATGCTCGTGATTGGTCATTGGCTGCCAGCTTGTTTGGTAGCCTCGCTAAACAGAGTGGTGGGCGGTTTGATATCGGTTTAGGACGTGGCGATAGTTCAGTCCGCGTTATGGGAAAAAAGCCTGCTACGCTAGCTCGCGTTGCTGAGTTTACTCATAAAGTCAAGGCGATGGTACGTGGTGAAGAAGTACACTACGGAGAATGTCCTGAGCCGGTCAAATTCCCTTGGGCGGATGGTTATGAGCTACCAGTTCATATCGGTGCCTATGGCCCCAAGGCTCTTAAAACTGCAGGCGAAGTGGGTGACGGTGTCATTCTACAGATCGGCGATACTTACCTGGTTGAGTGGCTAGGAAAACAGTCCATCAAAGCGGGTGAAGAAGCCGGTCGTGACATGTCAGACTATAAGGTTATTGTTGCAGCACCTGCTTACTTTGGTGATAAAGAAAGTTGCATCGAAGCTACGAAATGGTTTCCGGCCATGGTCGGCAATCACGTGGCCGATATTGTGGAAAAATATGGTACTGATAGCGGCTTAGTTCCTAAAAGCCTTACTGACTATATCGAGAAACGCAAGGGTTATGATTACTCGAAGCATGGGCAAAGTGATAACCCCTATCTCGACTTTATTACTCCAGAAATCGTAGAAAGTTTCTGCGTTCTGGGCCAGCCAGAAGATCATGTTAACAAGCTTCAGAAACTGCAAGAAGCTGGCATGACCCACTTTAATATTTATCTAGACAACGGTGACGAGGAAAACATTATCGCTCAGTACGGCGAACATGTGATCCCTCGCTTCCGTAGCTGATTTCGTCTGCCGATAAATAATCGGCTTCCATATCAATACAACATGAGGGCCACTAAAAGTGGCCCCCTAGAGCCCTTTGTGCTCCGTTTATGGAGCTCTTTAGTTTGACGCTTAAGGAGTAAATTATGGAAGACATTCGCATTAACAAGCAGCGCCTATGGGATAGTTTGATGGAAATGGGCGAAATCGGAGGTACTGAGAAAGGTGGCTGTTGTCGTCTGGCTTTGACGGATTTAGATAAGCAGGGCCGAAACTTATTTGTGAAGTGGTGTGAAGAATCTGGTTGCAGTATCACCGTGGACAAAATGGGAAATATCTTTGCCCGTCGTCCTGGCCAGGATAACTCACTGCCTCCAGTTGCTATGGGTAGTCACTTGGATACTCAGCCTACTGGTGGCAAGTTTGATGGTGTGTATGGCGTGCTGGCTGGCCTGGAGATTTTTCGAACATTGAATGAGCATGGCATTCAAACTCTTACTCCTTTGGAAACGATAGTTTGGACTAACGAAGAAGGCTCACGCTTCCCACCAGCTATGGTTTCTTCGGGGGTTTTTGCAGGTGCTTTTGACCTTGAATACGGCCTAAGCCGTGCTGATCTTGATGGCAAAACAATGGGTGAAGAGCTGAAGCGCATCGGTTATGCAGGAGATGCTGAAGTAGGTGGTCGACCCTTTAAGGCATTTTTTGAAGCACATATCGAACAGGGGCCGATCTTAGAAGATGAGCAAAAACAGATTGGAGTAGTTACCGACGCACAGGGACAACGTTGGTACGAAATTACTCTTACAGGCCAAGAGTCGCATGCTGGCCCAACACCTATGCTAAGCCGCCGCGATGCATTAGTTGGTGCCTCGCGTATTGTTGAACTGGTCAATCGTATAGGCATGATCAACCAGCCCAATGCTTGCGCTACGGTTGGGTTGATGCAGGTTTTTCCTAACTCACGAAATGTTATTCCTGGCCAAGTGTTTTTCACTGTGGACTTCCGTCATCCCGATGCGAAGGTCCTAGAAAGGATGGACCAGGAGCTAAGAGAAGGGGCACTTCGTATTGTTGAAGAGCTCAAGCTGGAAATGGATTTTGAACAAATTTGGTACTCGCCACCTGTGCCGTTTGATCAGACCTGTGTCAACTCTGTTCGCAAGGCCGCCGAAGAACTTTCGTTAAGCCACCGAGAAATGGTCAGCGGTGCTGGGCACGATGCTTGCTATATCGCTCGTGTAGCTCCTACTTCCATGATTTTTGTTCCTTGTGAAAAAGGCATCAGTCATAACGAATTGGAGCGAGCTGATGCAGACGATCTGGCGGCTGGTTGTAATGTTCTGCTTAAAGCGGTGTTGGAGCGTGCTAACGCTTGATTAAGCATCCGATTGTGTCACAGGAGAATAACAATGAAATTATCGGTGATGCGGGAGCGTCACCCTGGTGAAACCAGGGTAGCGTTGACTCCTGCCAATATATCGACTTTGACGAATCTTGGTTGTGAGGTTTTTGTAGAAACTGGCGCAGGCGATGCTGCTGGTTTTTCCAACGATAGCTATCGTGAAGCGGGAGCAGTAATACTCGAAACACGCTCTCAGTTGCTTGCCCAAGGTGAAATCATACTCTGTGTAGATGCCTCACACGAAGAAGCGCTGGCAGACTTACAAAAGGGGCATATTTGCATCGGCATGATGGATCCCCTTGGGCGAGCCGAACAATTCGTTAAATTAGCTGAACGAGGAGTTACAAGCGTAGCACTTGAATTAGTACCTCGCATTAGTCGTGCCCAGAGCATGGACGCCTTATCCTCTATTGCCACTTTGGCTGGTTACAAAGCTGTATTACTAGCAGCACTCCATGCCCCACGTATCTTTCCGATGATGATGACTGCAGCCGGCACGTTGAATCCCTCTCGGGTCTTTATTATGGGAGCTGGTGTTGCAGGTTTACAGGCAGCCGCTACGGCTAAGCGCTTGGGTGCAATCGTAGAAGCTTATGATGTGCGTCCTGCAGCAAGGGATCAGATCCTCTCTGTGGGTGCTAAACCTATTGAACTGGATCTTGATACTACATCCAGTGAAGGGCAGGGTGGCTACGCTAGTGAACAGGATGATGATTTCCTAAATCGGCAGCGAGAGCAGATGGCCAATATTCTTGCGAAACAGGATGTAGTCGTGACGACTGCAGCAATTCCGGGAGCCAAGGCGCCAGTTTTAATTACTGAGGAAATGGTGAAAAGCATGAAGCCGGGTGCCGTCATCGTTGATCTTGCAGCTGAACGAGGAGGTAACTGCGAACTGAGCCAGCCGGGTGAGACAGTAAAAGCTTATGGTGTAATTATTATCGGCCCAATCAATATCGTCGCCACGTTACCTCACCATGCCAGCCAGATGTATGGACGCAATGTAGAGAATTTACTGCTTCATATATTGGATGATGAGGGGGCGCTGAAGATGGATTTCGAGGACGAAATTCTTCATGAAACCGTAGTTACTTATGAAGGGGAAGTACGTGCCTCGCGTATTCGTGAGCGTCTATGTGTGGCTCCTTCCCATGAAGAGGAGACAGCCTGATGGATATGCTTGTAATGCAAATATCGCTCTTTGTATTAGCTGTCATCCTCGGTGTTGAGTTAATCACTAAAGTTCCTGCAACACTCCATACGCCTCTGATGTCGGGTAGTAATGCTATCTCTGGTATCACTCTGGTTGGGGCTTTACTTGCAGCAGGCTCAGGGGAAGTTGGTGGTATCTGGACTTCAGTACTTGGCATGGTTGCTGTCACCCTGGCTACTATCAATGTGGTGGGAGGTTTCCTAGTCACCAACCGCATGCTGCGCATGTTCCGCAAAAGGGGATAAACATGAGTCTATCTTTCGTAAACCTATTTTATCTTGTATCTGCGGTACTGTTTATTATCGGCATTAAGGGGCTGACTCGTCCACGCACCGCTGTCCGCGGTAACTTGCTAGCTGCTGTCGGTATGCTGGTTGCAGTTGTAGTCACTCTTTTAGATCAGTCGATACTTTCCTACGGATGGATTCTTGCTGGGGTTATCTTGGGTGGTGCGGTAGGTGTCTTACTAGCTACTCGCATCCAAATGACTGCGATGCCACAAATGGTTGCCTTGCTGAATGGTTTCGGTGGAGGTGCCTCTTTAGCTGTCGCTATGGCAAGCTTTCTTTCAACGAGTGGGCCAATCGTTGCTGCTGGCACCATCAGCTTTATAGCAATAGGCCTGACAGTATTAATCGGTGCAGTAACCTTGACCGGTAGTGCCATAGCTTTCGGCAAGCTACAAGAGCTGTTGCCGGGAAAACCGATTGGTTTTAAAGGCATCACACTTTTTAATGCTGCTTTGCTAGCTGTCGCTGTTGTGATTGTTGCAGTCCTATCAAATGGTAACGGTGGTATAGGCTTATTGCTATTGTTGACGGTTGTTGCCCTAGTATTAGGTGTAACGTTAGTCATCCCTATTGGGGGGGCTGATATGCCAGTCGTGATTGCCTTACTTAACTCTTATTCTGGTATCGCTGCTGCTGCAGCGGGTTTCATCATGGGTAACACGGTACTGATAGTTTCAGGTGCTTTAGTCGGTGCTTCTGGATTGATACTTACTCGTATCATGTGTGTAGCCATGAACCGCTCTTTGGCTGGTGTCTTGTTTGGCTCATTATCCGAAGAAGGTGGTGAGACTCTCGATGCTGACGAAGTATATGCTGGAAAAGTTAAGTCTTCTTCAGCAGAGGAAGTCAGTATGCTGCTAGAAACTGCGCGGCGAGTGGTAATTGTTCCGGGCTTCGGTCTAGCAATGGCTCAGGCCCAGCACGCAGTTAGAGATTTGGCAGATACATTGGAAAGGCGCGGTGTGGAAGTGATCTATGGTTTGCATCCGGTCGCTGGTCGTATGCCAGGCCATATGAACGTACTACTCGCCGAAGCTGAGGTGGACTATGACAAGATGCAGCCCATGGAGCAGGTGAATCCAAGTTTTGCGCAGACAGATGTCGTCATTGTTATCGGAGCTAACGACGTTACTAATCCAATGGCTCGAGAAGATAAAGGAAGCCCAATCTATGGAATGCCGATTCTAGATGTCGACCAGGCGCGGACTGTCGTAGTAGTAAAACGTAGTCTGAGCCCTGGCTTTGCCGGTCTCCCTAACCCTTTGTTCGCCAAAGACAACACTTTGATGCTGTTTGGCGATGGAAAGCAAGCAATTCTTGATCTTACAGGAGCTCTAAACGAAGCGGCATAATGCCATAGTTTTCTGACTATAAGCAGGGTGCCCGTAAAATGGCACCCTTTCATTTCAAGGGAATTTATTAAGATAATCTTACGACAACAACCACAAGAGAATTAATATGAATCATTATAAAAAATACCTCGCTGTTACTTGTATTTCCATGACTGGTATTTCTGCCGCCCATGCTGAGAAGCTTTTTTCTGACTCAAGTATTACTTTACTACACAGTGATCAGTATGAGGCTTTTGGAAAAGAGCAGCAGGAACATACTTTTTTTACCTTTGAGAATGTGACTGCCCATGATTGGGGAGGGACCTTCTTTTTTATCGATGCCAATCAAGGACGTGGTAGCGCGGAAGGGCAGGATGATGTTTATGGTGAGTTTTCACCTTCAATAAATCTGAGTTGGCTGTCTGATCGAGATCTGTCAGCCGGACCTATTAAGGATGTTTTTCTGGCAGCAACCTATGAATTTGGTGGTGAAACCGACCTGAATAACTATTTAACTGGTTTCGGCTTCGCGTGGGATGTTCCAGGCTTTTCGTATGTCAATACAGCTTTCTACCATGCTAATAATAGCGAAATCGATAACGATCTTCAGATGACGCTGACTTGGGGAGCTCCCTTTGAGCTAGGGCCTGCTCTCTTCCTCTTTGATGGGTTCTTAGACTATTCAACTGCGGAGCCTGATCATAAATCTGAGTTAAACTTTACACCACAGTTGAAGCTTGATATTGGGCATTTTCAAGGCAATCCTGGTGTGCTCTACGCAGGTGTCGAATATTCTTATTGGAGAAATAAATATGGCCTTTCAGATAACTTAATTGAAACCGAAAGCTCGGTGAGTGCACTATTAAAGTTCCATTTTTGAATATTTAGAGTGACGTGGGGCGCATTTTGCGCCCTTTTTATTTTATATGTTTTTAAGCCCTAACCCTTTGAGAAGTACATGGGTAAGAAAGTCACCTGCGCGACGAAAGTCTTCTTCCTCCAGTTCACTCTTACCTAGTGCCAAACTAACCTGGGCGGAAAAATCAGCATAGGTTTGAGTGGAAGCCCATATGGTAAAGAAAAGATGTCCTGGGTCAATCGGATCCATAATGCCTTGTGTGATCCAACTGCGTACTAGCTCAATATCTGCAGTAAACTGGGGTAGTAGATTCTCCTCGAGATAAACCTGCAGGTGAGAAGCGCCGCTGATCACTTCGTTGGCGAATACTTTAGAGCCGTAAGGATGTACCCTTGAAATCTCAAGCTTGCCGCGAATGTAATTCTCCAGCATGCTAGCAGGCGTATCACCAGCTTGCTCAATTAACGCCATTTTTTCGATCCAAAGATCGAGAATATTTTTTAGGACGTGATGATACAAGCTGTCCTTCGAGGGAAAATAGTACAGCATGTTTTGCTTAGAAAGGCTTGCCTTTTCAGCGATAGCCTCTAAGGAAGCGCCGTTGAATCCCTGTTCTGCAAAAACAATTTCGGCAGCGGCGATAATTTTTTGCTCGAGAGCTTTACGGCTGGCGGAACGGCGAGGTGGTTTATGCTTGGTGATTGGCTGATTCATGGGACTCTCGACCAGGTTTTCATGTGCCACCGTACCCACCACTCAAGGTGTCATCATCAGTATAACTAATCGCGATCAGCGTACCAATGCACCGGATGGTTGGTTGCACCAAGGTGGTGAAACGAGTGACAGAATACCGATAGCCTTGAGCCACGTCTAGCCGTTCAGAATCTGCGAATAAGGATCACTCCTAAAAATAAAAGAACAACACCCAGAAGTCTTGGTAGAGAAATTGCCTGCTGTGGGAATCCCAAAACTCCAAAGTGGTCGAGCAAGGTGGATGCTAGCATCTGGCCTGCTACAACAAGTGCTAATAGAGTTGCAGCCCCCAGCTTGGGTGCAAAAATAACCATAACGGTCACATAGAAAGCGCCTAATATTCCTCCTGACCAGCTCCAAAGGGGAATATCAGAAAGCTGCTGCCAGCTGGGTACTGTAAGGCGTAAGGCTGTAGAAGCGCCCAGTAGTACTATAGTTCCTATACCAAAAGATACGGTTGCTGCCCACAATGGATGTCCCCAACCACGAGCCAACCCAGCATTGATACCAGCCTGCATCGGAAGCATAGCACCTGCTACCAATACTGTGATGAAATGGAACCACATAATAGTCACTCCTTTAAAGCAGTGATTACGGTTCTAACTTTATGAGTTAAATATCAAATATAAAATGGGCCCACCTTCATAAATACAGTGGGCCCTAATCGAAAGACATTTATGCAATTTTTGGTGAAGATACTCCCACCAAAAAGTTAGTAATTAACGTCTTACAGCTTGTGGTTCATTTAGCTCAGTTTGGCGAGCTACGGCTTCCAGCACCGGGGCAAAAGGTGCCCGCTTGATGTACTGGCCGGCGCCACGCTCCGCATTTAGCTCCCCATTACGCCAAACTATTTTCCCATGGCTCAATGTATGGGAGGGAATGCCTTTGACAGTGCGGCCTTCAAAAATATTGAAGTCTACGTTCATGTGGTGACTATCGGCAGAAATGGTACGTGTGCCCTGGGGATCCCATACAACAATATCGGCATCCGCACCTTCCGTGATACTGCCCTTCTGCGGATACATATTGAACAGTTTTGCTGTATTAGTAGATGTTACCGCAACAAACTCATTTAGGGTCAGCCTACCCTTATTAACCCCTTCGTCCCACAGAATTGCTAGGCGATCCTCCACCCCTGCCGTACCATTGGGAATCTTGGTGAAATCATCACGACCTGCTGCTTTTTGATCTTTGCAGAAACAGCAATGGTCCGTTGCTGTAGTATGAAGGTTGCCACCTTGCAAACCATTCCAAAGCGCGTCCTGGTGCTCCTTCGGACGGAAGGGAGGGCTCATAACGTGGCCTGCCGCGAAGTCGAAATCCTCATTGCGATAGACACTATCATCAATGGCTAGATGACCAGCTAGTACTTCACCATAAACCCGCTGCCCCGCTGATCTTGCTCTGGTAATAGCATCTAAAGAGTCTTTGCAGGAAACATGTACGATATAGATGGGTGTGTGCATCGCATGAGCTACCTGAATAGCTCGGTTGGCCGCTTCTCCTTCAACAAAAGGTGGGCGCGAAAGAGGGTGAGCCTCGGGGCCGGTAATACCTTTGGCCAGCATTTCTTGCTGAAGCTGATAAACTAATTCACCATTTTCCGCATGCACAGTAGGCATTGCTCCCAACTCTACACAGCGGCGAAAGCTGTTAACTAAGGTTTCATCATCGGCCATAATAGCATTTTTGTAGGCCATAAAGTGTTTGAAGCTGTTTACCCCGTGTTCTCGTACCAGAGTTTCCATATCTTCGTGTACAGAATTGTCCCACCAGGTGATCGCTACATGAAAGGTATAATCAGCTGCAGATTTTTCGGCCCATTCTTGCCACTGGTTGTAAGCGTCTAGGAGACGCTGCCCCGGTTGTGGAATGACGAAGTCGATAATACATGTAGTGCCACCGGCCAGGGCTGCAGCTGTGCCTGTGTAGAAATCATCGCTAGCTACAGTGCCCATAAAAGGAAACTGCATATGCGTGTGGGGATCGATTCCTCCCGGCATAACGTACTGGCCGTTAGCATCTATTACTTCTGCAGTTGTGGGGACATCGAGATTCTCGCCAATGGCAACAATTTTTCCACCTTCACAGTAGACATCGGCATTGAAGGTACGGTCTGCAGTGACAATTGTGCCACTCTTGATCAAAACGGACATGGATATCTCCTTTTACTCTTGTAAGTTATTGCTAATAGTTAAGGTTACGGCGTTATCGTTGTCCTTCAGGCACAACTACCGTTACAGGGCGGTACATTTTCATAAGGCCTAGATAAACAATGGCCCCAAGAACGACACCGACAAACCAGGCGTAGTTATAAATGTTCAAAAATATTCCGGGAACACTGTCTAATATTCCTGCAGCTGATAGGAATCCAGGAAGGTTGGGGAGAACTGCAATAATAAAGGCAATCCAGGCCACAGGATTCCAACCATTGCTGTAGCTGTATCTACCATTGGTCTTGAACAAGTCATCATGTGATAACTCTGTCTTCCTAAGCAGCAGATAGTCAGCCAGCATGATGCCTGCTAGTGGGCCAAGTAGAGCAGAATATCCAATGAGCCAAGTGAAAATGTAAGCGCCTGTAGTTTCTAATAGTTTCCAGGGCATGATGGCAATGCCCAGACCTGCAGTAATGTAACCCCCCATGCGGAAGGAGATTTTTCCTGGCATCAGGTTGGCGAAGCCGTTTGCTGGAGCTACTACGTTAGCGGCTAGGTTAGTGGTTACCGTAGCAATTATTAATGCCAATAGAGCAATAACAACAGCAGTTCCACCCATACGCTCAGTGATAGCTACAGGATCCCAAAGTGCTTCTCCATAGATCACAACAGTTGCAGAGGCAACGGCGACCGCGATGAACGCCAAAATTGCCATGGGAATAGGTAAACCTAGAGCTTGGCCGACAAGTTGATGTTTTTGACTTTTAGCGAACCGGGTAAAGTCAGGAATATTCAAAGCCAGGGTTGCCCAAAAACCAACCATGGCAGTTAGGCCCGGCCAAAAAGCTAGCCAAAATTCACCCTCTCGAGATCCCCCTGCCACAAACTCTGATGGAGTAGAAAGCATGGGGCCAAATCCCCCTGCTCTTGTGACCGCCCAAATCAATAGCCCGAAGCACATGGCAATCAGAAAAGGAGCCGCATAAGTCTCAAGGAAGCGAATGGACTCAGTACCGCGTGCAATAAAGTAGACATGCATGCCCCAGGAGGCCATAAAGCAAAGGAATTGCGCTAAGTCTATACCTAAGCCCGGTATCGGCTCGCCGACCAGAGCACGTTCAGTAAGGATATTGAGAATTGCGTATATGGCTGAGCCGCCTATCCATGTTTGAATGCCAAACCAGCCACAACCCACAATACCTCGCATCATGGCTGCAAGTTTGGCACCGGATGTGCCAAATGAAGCCCGAAGCAGAACAGGAAATGGAATGCCATGCTTGGTTCCTGCATGCCCCAGCAAAAGCATGGGAATAAGAATAATAGTATTAGCCAAGAATACAGTCAGGACTGCTTGCCACCATGACATTCCTTCTGGTATCAGGCTTGCTGCCAGCATGTAAGCCGGAACACACACCACCATTGATACCCACAAGCTGGCAATATTTAGCCAAGACCAAGTACGTTCTTCTTGCTCTACTGGTGCTAAATCGGCATTCCACAGCTCATGGCTGTAACCTGCCTTAATATTTTTGTGTTTTATTTCGCTCATGAATCAGCTCGCTATTTAGTTGTTATAGTGATGGGATAAGCTGTTTTCCCGAGTTTAATGAATAAAAGCCATTTAATAATGGACTAGCTCATCATAGGATTCGGGACGACGATCTCTGAAGAACTGCCACCCCTTGCGAACTTCTCGGATCATATCTAGATCAATCTCGTGAATAAGCAATTCATCCTTGTCTTCGCTGGCCTGTGCCTCGATCTGTCCCTTGGGGTTGACGATATAGCTAGAACCGTAAAACTCACCCATCTGCTCATCCCAAGGAGCTTCTTTACCTACACGGTTGATGGCACCGATAAAGACGCCATTAGCAGCGGCAGAAGCAGGCTGTTCCAGCTCCCAAAGGTATTGACTCTTACCTTTTACTGTTGCTGATGGATTGACAATATATTCTGCACCGTTAAGCGAAAGGGCCCGCCATCCTTCCGGAAAGTGTCTGTCGTAGCAGATATAGACACCTAACTTGCAGTAGGCTGTGTCAAAAACGGGGTAGCCCATATCTCCGGGTTTGAAGTAAAGTTTTTCCCAGAAACCAGGTGCTGTATCAGGAATATGGTTCTTACGATATTTTCCGAGATAACTCCCATCTGCATCTATGACAGCAGCAGTATTATAGAAAACACCGGGCATATCTTCTTCATAGATTGGCACTACAATGACCATATTGTGCTTTTTTGCATATTCTTGCATTAGCTTGGTCGTTGGTCCGTCAGGAATTTTTTCTGCTGAGTCATACCATTTACTATCTTGGCTCGGGCAGAAATATGGCTGAGTAAATACCTCCTGGAAGCAGAGCACTTGCACACCCTGTTCTGCCGCTTTTTCGATGAAGGGAATATGGGCGTCAATCATCATATTGCGGATCTCCTCAGGACTCATTGAGGTATCACCCTTCAGAGACATTTGGATCAAACCGCATTTTACTTTTTTCACCATTTTGAAACCTCATTATTTTATTGTTGAAGTGTTGCTATGGAGGTTGTGTCGTTGCACTTCCTTTAGATTTAGCGGGCTTAGCCGCTTTTTTCGGGCACATAAAGGCCCATTTGCTCAGCAATCCTTGAGCTGAACACTATGTATTGATGCGCGATACAAACTCCAGCTGTACCAAGCTCACCCTAAGAAGCTGTGGGCAGGTGAGAAGTCAGATGGCACATCGCGATTATTCAGTAAGCTGATGAATAGTAAGTATTTTTTTCATTGGCGGTATGCTCAAATTGTGATTGTATTTTTTACCTTTTGGTAAAGATAAAAGCCATTTTTCTAGTGGTCAAGGGGTTTTTGCAACTGAGGGTCAAGAGTTTTTCCCTCATGTAACGCCGTATTTTGACACTAGGATTCCCAAAGGCTGTATTGATGAGCAGGTTGAAAAGTACATCCTCGCGTTTTTAAAAGAGAGGAAGTGCTTGAAATTCAAGCAGCTAATCAAGGGTTAGTAGCGAGGAACATGATTAATTATGGGCGTGTCACCAGGAGTGTTGTGCTTATATATCAGGCTTATTGATTAGCTTATTCAGCTCCTCTAGATAGCTTTCTAGTACAAGGTTAGACATTCCACCTTTGCGTGTAATAGCGCTGTACCTTGTCAAATAGTGCCATTGATTAGAAAGGAGAGGTCTCATTTGGCCATCATGTACCCACCGCTCAGCGTAATGAGTGGGTAGGTAGCCAATATAGCGGCCTGAAAGAATTAAAAAGGCCACGCCTTCTCGGTCAGTGGCTGAGGCAGAGGCTTTCAGTGAGTCGTGGACTGATTTGATCTCCGGTGTCTGAGCGTAAGCTGGAACGACTGCATCATAGTCGCTCAAAGTCTCTTTGGTTATGTCTACGGTGTTAAATAGCGGATGACCAACAGCGCAATAAAGTCTTGATTTCTCTTCATACAGCGCCAGGTAATTGAGCCCCGGTAGAGTTTTGAGGTTGGGTATTACTCCGGTGTGCAGTCGTCCATCAAGTACTGCCAGCTCAATATCGCTTGGTGGAATCATTCGGATGTTGATGCGGACATCTGGTCCGCGTTCTTTGAGTGCACTAAGGGCATGGGTAATGTGCATCTCTGGCATGGTGACCAAGTTGTCAGTGATGCCGATGTTTAGCTCGCCCTTGAGTTGGGCGTGCAGCCCATTGACCTGTGTTCGAAAACCTTCGACTGCAGCTAGTAGCTGTAAGGCTGATTGGTAGACCTCGGTACCTTCACTAGTTAGTGCAAAGCCGCTGCGCCCGCGCTGGCAGAGGCGCAGTCCGAGCCTAGTCTCCAAGTCGCTCATCGCCATACTTATAGCAGCTCGACTGATACCCAGTTCAATTTCGGCAGCAGAGAAGCCCCCGCATTCAACGACTTTACGGTAAATTCTTAATAGACGAAGGTCTGAGTCGCCGGGCTGCCCCATAGGGGCAATTTTTTTGTGTTGTCCCATTTTTCTTCCTTTTGATTGTGAGCCTATTCAAGCCGTTCATCCTCATCGCTTAAGGTAGCAACGAGGATGAGGTATAAAGTTAACTAAATGGTTGCGTGAAATTAAACAACTTTCTATTTAACTGATTCAATGAGATGCCTAGCCTGACACATGAAACCTACAATAATGGCAATAGAAAATAGAGGTCAGTGGCCATGTCAGCTCAAGAACTCTCTCCTACCGCCGGTCTCAGTGCTGAGCAGATTGATTCCTACTGGATGCCTTACACCGGTAACAGACAATTCAAGCGTGATCCACGCATAATTGTTAGTGCTAAAGGCAGCTATCTAACCGATGCCCACGGGCGACAAATATTTGATGGTCTATCGGGTCTGTGGACCTGCGGCGCTGGTCACTCACGGCCAGAAATAGCCAATGCAGTCAGCAAGCAACTGCGCGAATTAGATTATTCTCCCGCTTTCCAGTTTGGCCACCCTAAAGCATTTGAGCTGGCACACAGGCTGCGTGAGCTAACCCCGAAAGGTTTGGATTACACATTTTTCACTGGTTCAGGATCTGAAAGCGCTGATACTTCTTTAAAAATTGCTAGGGCCTATTGGCGAAAGAAAGGCAAACCCACCAAGACTAAATTGATTGGGCGCGCTAAAGGATATCATGGGGTGAATTTCGGTGGCTTCAGTCTGGGCGGTATTGGCGCTAACCGTGCTCTTTATGGACAGGGTGTCGATGCTGATCACCTCCCCCATACCTTGATTCCAGAGAATGCTTTTACTCGCGGCATGCCTGAAAACGGTGCCGAAAAGGCTAACGAATTATTGGAGCTGATTGCACTGCACGACGCTTCTAATATCGCTGCAGTGATTGTTGAGCCTCTTGCTGGCTCCGCAGGAGTAATTCCTCCCCCCAAAGGGTACTTGAAGAGATTACGCGAGATCTGCGATCAGCATGACATATTGCTGATCTTTGATGAGGTAATCACGGCCTTTGGCCGGATGGGGTCTATGACGGGTGCTGAGGAGTTTGGCATCACCCCAGACATTATGAACTTTGCCAAGCAGCTGACTAATGGCGCGGTTCCTATGGGGGGGGTGATTGTGCAGAGCGAGATTTACCACACCTTTATGGAGCAGGGTGGCCCTGATTATATGCTTGAACTGCCCCATGGTTATACATATTCGGGCCACCCTGTGGGTTGTGCAGCAGCTCTGGCGTCCTTGGATGTGTTGGAGAAAGAATGCTTGATCGACCGAGTGCGTGAAATGAGCCCGGTCTTTGAAGAGGCGCTGCACAGCCTTAAAGGAACTCGTTATATCAGTGATATACGAAACTATGGCCTTGCCGGAGCTCTTCAGATTGAGTCGTATCCAGGTGAACCTGCACGCCGTCCCTACGAAATTGCCATGAAATGTTGGGAGAAGGGTTTCTATGTGCGCTACGGCGGTGACACCATCCAGCTCGGACTGCCATTTATCGTAGAGCGTGATGAGATTGACCGGGTGGTCAATGCTATTGGTGAGGCCATTGGCCAATTGAACTGAAATTTCAACTTTAATAGACGCAATAAGAGGCAACCAATGACAAAAATCGGCCATTTAATCAACGGTGTAAATGTTGATCGCGAAGAGCGTACTCAAGATATTTTCAATCCATCTGTTGGTGAGGTTATCGGACAGGTAAGCCTTGCTAGTAAGGCTACTGTTGAGGAAGCCATTGCAGCTGCTCAGTCCGCATACCCGGCTTGGCGTGACACTCCGGTAGCAAAACGTGCAAGAGTCATGTTCCGCTTCAAGCAACTGCTGGAAGAGCATGCAGATGAGATTGTCCGGCTAGTTGGTCAGGAGCATGGTAAGATCGTGCATGATGCGCGAGGTGAACTTGCCCGTGGCATCGAAAATGTAGAGTATGCTTGCTATGCCCCCGAACTTCTCAAAGGCGAACACAGCAAGAATACAGGCCCAAGTATTGATTCTTGGAGTGAATTTCAACCTCTAGGTGTAGTTGCTGGCATTACACCGTTTAACTTCCCTGCCATGGTACCACTATGGATGTATCCTATGGCTATCGCTTGCGGCAACACCTTCGTTCTGAAGCCGTCTGAGCGTGACCCCACTTCTGCGCTATATATTGCTAATCTGGCCCAAGAAGCTGGATTGCCCGCAGGAGTTCTTAATGTAGTCAATGGTGATAAAGAAGCTGTTGACACTCTTCTCGATGACCAGCGTGTGCAAGCCGTCAGCTTTGTTGGCTCTACTCCTATCGCTGAATACATTTATGCACGGGCTAACGCCAACGGCAAGCGATGCCAAGCTCTAGGCGGTGCCAAAAACCATGCTATCGTCATGCCCGATGCTGATATGGACAACGTAGTAAACTCCCTTAACGGGGCAGCTTTTGGCTCTTCCGGTGAGCGTTGCATGGCACTTTCTGTTGCAGTGGCAGTGGGAGATGAAGCTGCCGATATGCTGATAGCCAAGATGCAAGAACAGATGGCCTCGCTTAAGGTTGGCCCTTTTTCTGATAAGAGCAACGACTTTGGCCCTGTGATCACTAAAGCACACCAAGAAAAGGTTTGTGGCTATATTGACAGTGCTGAACAGCAGGGTGCCAAGATCGTAGTTGACGGGCGAGACGTAAAGGTGTCCGGACATGAAAATGGCTTCTATGTTGGCGGAACCCTGATCGACCAAATTACTCCTGAGATGAAGTGTTATAAAGAGGAGATTTTTGGTCCGGTCCTGCTAGTTGTGCGGGTAGGTTCTATGGATGAGGCCATGAAGTTAATTGATGACCATGAATATGGTAATGGCACTTGTATCTATACCCGTGATGGGGAAGCGGCACGTTACTTTAGTGACCGTATTCAAGTGGGTATGGTAGGGATTAACGTGCCGCTTCCGGTGCCGGTGTCCTATCACAGCTTTGGTGGTTGGAAACGTTCACTATTTGGTGACCTTTCTGCTTATGGTCCAGATTCAGTTCGTTTCTACACGCGACGTAAAACAATAACGCAACGGTGGCCCTCCGCTGGAGTGCGTGAAAGTGCACAGTTTTCGTTCCCTTCGTGATTGAGCAACGCTCACCATAAGTGCATGAGCAAAGGCTTCATGCACTTTGTTTCTAACAATAAGAGATCATGATCATGCATATTGCTATTCCAAAGGAAATCAAAAATCATGAATACCGCGTTGCGTTGACTCCTAGCGGCGCACGTGAATTAATTGGCCGTGGTCATACCGTCACTATACAGACTGGTGCAGGGGAGGGCGCTGGTTTTGCAGACGCTACTTATACAGCTGCTGGCGCTCAGATTGAGAACGATGTAGCCAAGTTGTGGAGTAATGCTGAGCTAATTCTTAAGGTCAAAGAGCCTCAGGCTGAAGAAGTCAAACGCCTCAGTACAGGTCAAACTTTGTTCACCTATTTGCATCTGGCCGCCGAGGAGTCTTTGACTCGTGGTCTTATCGAAAGTGGTGCCACTTGTATTGCGTATGAGACCATCACCGATCGCCAGGGAGGTTTGCCGCTTCTCGCTCCAATGAGCACAGTTGCTGGACGAATGGCTATTCAAGCAGGTGCACACAGCTTGGAAAAAGCCCAGGGTGGCTCTGGCGTTCTTTTACCTGGCGTGCCAGGCGTGGCTCCGGCGAAGGTGGCTGTAATAGGCGGTGGTGTGGTGGGTGAAAACGCTGCACGGATGGCGCTTGGGTTAGGTGCTGATGTAAAGGTTCTAGATAAATCGATTCCTCGTTTAGAAGTGCTTGATGATCGCTACAAGGGGCGTATTAAGACGGTATTTTCTACGGCAGACGCTATTGATGAGGTAGTGCGTGAATCTGACCTAATAGTGGGGGCAGTACTGATTCCAGGTGCCGCCGCACCTAAGCTTATCACTCGCGCGATGCTTGCTGATATGAAGCCAGGCAGCGTCTTGGTAGACGTTGCCATCGACCAAGGTGGCTGCTTTGAAACCAGCAAGGCAACTACTCATGCTGAGCCAACTTATATTATCGATGGTATTGTCCATTACTGCGTCGCCAATATGCCAGGAGCTTTGGCTCGTACCTCAACGCAAGCACTAACCAATGCTACATTGCCCTTTATTCTTGCGCTAGCTGATAAAGGGTGGAAGCAGGCGCTTTCCGATGATCCTCACTTCCTTTCCGGGCTCAACGTCCATGAAGGACATATTACTTATCAAGCCGTAGCTAATGCTTTTAACCTTGAATGTGTTGAGCCGACTAGCTTGTTAAAATAGGCCAAAATTGAATTGGTTGAATTTTAGGTATTAGTGTTGCCTTATCGATTTGAATCATGTGCTGATAGGGTAACGAATTGGAATTTTAATATACCTCCTTCAGGGTGGCATGCATTATAATGTAGGCCTGAAGGAGGTTTTGTTTTGCATTAAAAGTAAACTTGAAATATAGAGGCTCTTTTAATAATCCTGCTCTGGTCGACTGGAGTTACCTCTCAAGCAACGCCAAGTCATTAATTTTCTTGCACATAACTACAGATTCTCGACAGACGTATACCTTCAGACCGGTGCTTGGGCAAACCAGGCGACGACCGTCATCGTGACGAACCGGGCGAAGACAACAAGGTGGCACAAAGAGTCGGCCTAACCAAAACGTTTCAGTAGGATTGGATTTTCTCCTGATAATGTCCTCTAAAGAAAAGTAGATTAACATTATAATAAGTCAACATTATTAATGTGCTTGTGTAGGGCTTTTCTTGTTCCTATTCTTTGTAAATCAATGTCTTACTGATCTGTTGTGCTCGTTTAATTTTGCACGGGCACTTGGCTTTATAGTCAAGCAATTATTGACGTAGACTTAAGCAATCTAGTATTTATCTATTAAAATAATGATATTACGGTTAAAAAGATGAAAGGGGCTGGGTGATTTTAATGATAATCAAGGCTCTTTTTAGGTTTGTGCTCTTCCATATAAAATAAATAATAAGGAGAAATTATGAAAACTACTGACTACCCTCTTAGTGAAGTTCCTTGGGATTCACGTAAGGGATTGCTATCAACATCAGTTGTCCTCTTGGGCTTCACTTTTTTTACAGCCACTATGTGGGCAGGCGGCAGCCTAGGTACAGCCTTCGAGTTACAAGAGCTATTGTGGATAATATTAATCGGTAACATTCTGCTAGGTGTTTATGCTTCAGCTTTAGCTTATACCTGAATCCGTGAAGCCGGCGCCGACACTTTCCCTATCACCGCCAGCGAGCACTTTTTGATCATTCGCCCCGTGCAAGTTGGCTTTCGCAAGCCCGTTATTGCCAAAACCCACCGTGCTGATCGGTGCTGACGGCCCGTTTTGTCATGCCTTTCCACCCGCCAGGCACGACATATCTGGCGATCGCGTGTCGCTTGGAACTGCTTG
>Ga0208813_1000621_pt1 | contig 24881 bp, 18 predicted proteins | sample MalvireepMed_904_FD_184250 | JGI IMG/M metagenome (GOLD analysis project Ga0208813, IMG submission 184250) | Marine viral communities from the Global Malaspina Expedition - Malaspina viral metaG DeepMed_904 (SPAdes) (version 2) | ecosystem: Environmental > Aquatic > Marine > Oceanic | place... | reverse complement strand
CTTAATAGTGATAATTGACGCCATTCTACATCACCGCGGCAGTTAACGCATTGACAAGTGCATGGTAAAAAGCGATGCTGGCTAACATGAATATTACACAACAGAGCCTAACCCTAATTACAACCACGAGCCTGCGGGCCTGTGGCGAGCTTTGTTGACTTAAATAAAATTAAGAAAACAAAAAGCCCACGGCCTCAAAACCGTGGGTTTTTTTTTGCCTAAAAGTGGAGATAAGACAATGCAGGTACTGAAATTTGGCGGTTCGTCATTAGCATCGATGGCACACATGCGACGCGTGAGTGACCTTATCATTGAACGTGCAAACAACACCCAGCTAACCGTTATTTTATCAGCACCTAAAGGCGTCACGAATTTACTTGAACAGATGATCTCACAGGCGCTTACAGGCAAGCCTAATTATGAACTATTAGCTCAATGGCGACAGCGCTGCATGGAATTCATTATTAAAGATCAACCGGGTCTTGAGGCGTTTATTAACGACTTAACTCAACGACTGGAACAGCAACTACAGGGAATAGCGCTGCTGCAAGAATGCACATCGAGAACGCGGGCAAAATTGATGGCTATTGGCGAACTGATAAGCGTTAAGGTGATGCAGGTGTTAGTTGATAACAGAACACAAGCCGAGACGCCGCTGTTACCAGTCGAACAGTGCATAGCTGCGTCGGGCGACTATCTGAATGCGCAGGTCAATATAAAAGAAACAGCAAAGCTGATACAGCGTTGGCTCAAACAAAATCAGCCTGGCCTGGTACTGGTGCCAGGTTTCCAGGCAAGCCATGAAGATGGGGGACTGTGCTTACTGGGTCGGAATGGCTCGGATTATTCTGCTGCGGTGATCGCTGCGGCCATAAACGCTGAGAGTTGTGAAATATGGACTGATGTAGATGGCGTTTTTACCGCAGATCCGAGGGCGGTAGACGATGCCAGGCTTATCACCCGACTTAATTACGAAGAGGCGATGGAGTTATCGCACTTCGGCGCCCGTATTTTGCACCCCAAAACGATAGCCCCCTTGGCTCAGTTTAGTGTGCCTTGCCGGATTAAAAACAGTGATAATCCAGAAGCGCCGGGGACATTGATTGACGCGCAAGGTGATATCAGCTTGCCTGTAAAGGGCCTGTCAAGTTTACAAGACATGGCGTTAGTGACTGTTTCGGGACCCGGCTTAAAAGGCGTAGCGGGTATTTCCGCTCGGGTGTTTTCGAGTCTGGCGAATTGTAATATTTCAATCAACCTGATTACTCAGTCCTCCTCAGAGTTCAGCATTAGTTTTTGTATTGAGCAACGGTGTGTTGCACAGACTAAAAAGGCGTTAAGAAGCGAATTTGAATTAGAGTTAGCCTCTGGCTTAATAAAGCCGCTGCAGGTGCAAAAGAATATGGCGATCATATCCCTTATAGGTGATGGAATGCGTCAGCAGGTGGGGCTCGCTGCACGATTTTTTGCCTCGCTTGCGCAAGCGCATGTCAATGTTTGTGCAATGGCGCAAGATAGTAACGAACGGGCTGTTTCTGCAGTTATTAACGATTCTGAAGCGCCTGATGCGATTACTGTATGTCATGAAAACTTCTTTACTCACATGCCCAGTATCGATTTGTTTTTGGTGGGCTGCGGCACGGTGGGGCGTCAATTGCTGGAACAGCTTGAGCGTCAACAGCAGTTCTTGCAAAAACGTAATGTGAAACTGCGGGTGTTTGGTATCGCGAATAGCCGTCAGTTATTACTCAGTAAAAAGGGCATCGATTTAGGTCAGTGGCAGGCAAAACTCGATAACGCTAAACAGGCATACAGCGTAGAGGCGATAAAGCAGTTCGTTAAACGCCAGCATTTGGTCAACCCTGTGCTCGTGGATTGCACCAGTTCGGCCGAAATCGCGTCAAGCTATCAAGAGTTTTTGAATAATGGCTTCCATGTGGTCACGCCGAACAAAAAAGCCAATACCATGGGGTGGGATTATTACCAGCAGTTACGAGAAACAGCCCGGGCCAAACACAGGCGCTATCTTTACGAAACGACGGTTGGCGCGGGGCTGCCGATTATTGACGCTGTACAGGGGTTGCAGCATGCCGGTGACCAGTTACGCCAGTTCGGCGGTATTTTGTCGGGTTCATTGTCGTACTTATTTGGCTTGCTGGAAGAAGGTGAAAGCTTTTCGCAAGCCATAATTCAGGCGAAACAAAAAGGCTATACCGAGCCGGATCCCAGGGATGATTTATCAGGCATGGACGTGGCGCGAAAACTATTGATTATGGCACGTGAAATAGGTCTGCCGTTGGAGCTTAATGACATAACTATCGAACCTTTATTGCCGCCGGTTTTTACCGACGATAGCGACAGTATTGACGATTTTATGGCAAAACTCCCGCAGTTGGATGCCTATTATCAACAACGTTATCAGCAGGCAAATAAGCAAGGAAAGGTGTTGCGTTACGTTGCGGAAATCCACGATAACCAATGCCAGGTGCAAATCTTAGAGCTGGAACCTGATCACCCACTGGCAACGATTAAAAATGGTGAAAATGCACTAGTGATTCAAAGTGATTATTACCAGCCTATTCCATTTGTGCTGCGCGGTTATGGCGCGGGAGCAACGGTGACAGCGGCTGGTATTTTTAGCGATATTATGCGCACGTTGGCTTGGCAGCAACAGGCTTGAACGACTGTTCGAATAGGGAGTTAAGTGATGGAAAAGACCTATTATGCGCCGGCCTCTATCGGCAATTTTTCAGTCGGATTTGATACCCTCGGGCTGGCACTATCACCCGTTAATGGTGAGCTGCTGGGTGACCGACTCGCTATAGCGACCGCGGCTAAACATTCAACAAAATCTAAACTGGTAGTAGCGGGCCGCTATCGGCACCAGTTGCCGACTAAATCGCAAGATAACTTGGTGCTGCGCTGTTGGACGGCTTTTCGACGCTTAGTAGCCAAGCCATTGCCGGAACTTAATTTCACGCTACAAAAGGAGTTGCCGGTAGGTAGTGGTTTAGGCTCAAGCGCGTGTTCGGTGGTAGTGACCTGTTATGGGCTCAATCACTTTTTTGCAGAGCCGCTAACGACGATGGAATTACTCAATCTAATGGCAGAAATCGAGGGTGGCGTGAGCGGTTCGGTGCATCTTGATAACGTTGCACCAGCGTTTTTAGGGGGTATGCAGTTGATGACACCAAGCCTGGACGAACCGGCGCTTAAATTGCCTTGGTTCAGTCATTGGTCGGTTGTGGTGAGTTACCCAGGCACTGTGATCAACACGGCCATGGCGAGGCAGGTTTTGCCGGCAACCATTGCATTGCCAACAACCGTCCGCGCGGCAAAAAACTTAGCAAGCTTTGTTAGTGGATTGTATACGGAGAATGAAGCTTTGGCGCTGAATGCGCTCGAGGATACTATTGCAGAGCCGTACCGCCAGCCGTTGATTCCAAAGCTTGCATCATTGCGTGAGCAGGCGCATCGCTTAGGTATTCATCATTTGGGTATTTCAGGCGCCGGACCAACATTATTTGCATTGTGTACCGATGACGAACAGGCTCGGCAAGCACAACAGCTGTTTGAAAACCACTACCACACGAATGCGGATGCGATGACTCATCATTGTCGGGTAGATTTATCGGGAGCGCGTTTATTAGTATCGGAGGAGGCACCAAATGCCATTAGTTAATCTCGCTGATGAGAGTCAATGTGTCAGTTTTTATGACGCGGTCCGTATCGGTTTGGGGCGCAGTCAGGGCCTTTTTTTTCCAAAGGTTGAAGAGCTGCCAAAGCTCCCTGTTGATGAACTGCTGGCCATGCCTTTTGCGCAACGCAGCGGCGTGATTTTGTCGGCGCTGGCAGGTGGCGATATCAGTATTGAAGATGCCACGGAGATGGCACAACAGGCGTTTAACTTTGCTGCCCCTGTGGTTGCGGTAAACGAAGCGGTCAGTTGCCTTGAGTTATTTCATGGACCAACGCTGGCCTTCAAAGATTTTGGCGCACGTTTTATGGCGTTGGCGCTGGCAAAGGCAAAAGAGGTTAATGGTGACGTTCGACCGTCGACCATTGTCACGGCAACATCAGGGGATACCGGCGCTGCAGTTGCCGCCGCGTTCTATCGTCAGTCAAGCGCCCGGGTTGTGGTGCTGTATCCACAGAATAAAGTGAGCCCACTTCAGGCGCGGTTATTTACGACCCTGGGCGACAACGTGCAGAGTATTGCTGTTAACGGTGATTTTGATCAGTGTCAGGCATTAGTAAAACAACTGTTTAATGACGCAAAGGCAGTAAATCATCTAAATTTAAACTCTGCCAACTCGATTAACATTAGTCGCTTATTTGCGCAGGTATGTTATTACTTTGAAGCGTGGGCACAGTTGTCGACTGACAAACAAAACCGCACGACCATAGTGGTTCCAAGTGGCAATTTCGGTAACGTATGTGCCGCACTTTTGGCGATGCAGCTCGGTTTACCGATAAAACGGGTGATAGCCGCTACCAACAGCAATGATACAGTACCGAGGTATCTAAAGAGCCAGCAGTGGCAGCCATCACCAACTAAGCAAACGCTATCTAATGCGATGGATATTAGTGCACCTAATAATTGGCCCAGAGTGGAAGCATTGTTAGCACATCATCCTAAGCTTGGTGGCCGCTTTGAATCGGTTTCGGTTTCTGAGCAGGATACAGTCAAGGCACTCAACGCATTGCATACCCAGGGTTACTTAAGTGAGCCCCATACGGCCGTGGCCTTTTCTGCATTTAAAAAGCAACAGCAACAGGGGGAGCATGGTCTGATCGTGGGGACCGCGCACCCGGCCAAGTTTGCTGAGCGTGTTGAACAGATATTGGGTACATCGATAGAACTGCCAAAACGATTACAGCATGTCATCGGAAAAGCAGAGCTTAACCAAACCATGGAGCCCAATTATCAACAACTTAGAGAGTTTTTGTTCGACTACCAATAAAAACGGTTGCATGACAAGTTTTAGCGTGATACCAATAAATAAAGTTGAATAAATAACAGCCAAAAGAAGACTAATGTTTAAAATTATGTTCGTTCAAATTATTAACCTACTACTCATCGTGCGTCTAATCAGCCGCGCGGGAGCTTTTATGCGTTAATAGAAAAAAAACGAACAAAAAAAGCCCCGCCTTCAGGTCGGGGCTTTTTTTTTGCCTCGACGGCAGGTAGCAACAGAGCCGAAGAGGAAACGCAATGACACCTACAGCAGATAATAGAGTTTGGATTTTTGACACAACTTTACGAGACGGTGAACAGGCATTACGGGCTAGTCTCAGTAAAAAGCAAAAAATTCAGCTCGCCGACGCGATTAGCCGCTTGGGGGTCGACGTGATGGAGCTTGGATTTCCAGCCTCTTCACCGGGTGATTTTTCTGCCGTTGCGGAAATTGCTCAGACAATTAAGGGCCCTGTGATGTGTGGATTAGCGCGGGCAATTCCTGATGATATTCGTGCCTGCGGAGAGGCGTTAAAAGGAGCCGAACGTGCTCGAATCCACACGTTTATTGCAAGCTCGCCCTTACATTTGCAGTACAAACTTAGAAAGTCATTACAACAGGCGACCGAGCAAGCAGAAGCCAGTATCCGGTTAGCAAGGCAATATACTGACGACGTTGAATTCTCTTGCGAGGATGCCGGGCGCACACCCATTGATGACTTATGTTATATGGTTGAACGCGCCATCGCGGCAGGTGCCACCACGATTAATATTCCCGATACCGTTGGTTATACCGTCCCCACTGAATTTGCTCATATCATCACAGCTTTAAAAGAGCGAGTGAATAACATTGATCAAGCTCGATTAAGTGTTCATTGCCACAATGATTTAGGGTTGGCCGTTGCTAATAGCTTAGCTGCTATCGAAGCTGGCGCCAGGCAAGTTGAGTGCACGGTAAATGGTATTGGTGAGCGCGCAGGTAACTGTGCGCTTGAAGAAATAGCTATGATACTGAATACCCGCGCTGACACCTTACCCTGGCATACTGGTATTCAAGGTCACGAAATATATCGAACCTCACAAGTGGTGAGTCAAGTTTGTAATATGCCAATTCAGGCAAATAAAGCCATTGTTGGCAGCAACGCGTTCGCTCATTCCTCCGGCATCCATCAGGATGGTGTACTAAAAGCACAAAACACGTATGAGATCATGCGTCCCGAGTCGATAGGTATGCGTGCTAACTGCTTTAACCTAACGTCGCGCAGTGGCAAGCATGTCATTAAACATCGTTTACATGAACTTGGATATCGCGATCAGGACTACGATTTAAACGAGGTATATAGCAGCTTTTTAGAGCTGGCTGATAAAAAAGGCCAAGTCTTTGACTACGATTTGGAGGCTTTGGTTTTTGCGCAATCCCTGCAGGCCCAGGACGATCCTTACAGCCTGGCTGAATTAACGACACAGACAGACACTGATGGCAAAGCCTCAGCGACGGTAAAGCTAGCTTGCCACGGTCGTTTGGCGACTCAAACACGAGAGGGCAATGGACCCGTTGATGCTGCGTATGACGCGCTGCAAGCCATTATAGAGCAACCGATTTCGCTAGAGAGCTATCAACTCAGCGCCAAGGGGTGTGGAGCGGATGCGCTTGGGCAAGTTGATATTACTGCGAATTTTGATGGGCAACACATCCATGGTGTCGGTTTAGATACTGATATCGTCAAGGCATCGGTGCAAGCTTATATCCATGTGCTGAACACGGCTGCGCGGGCTATTCAGGTGCGTGCTCTCAAGACTGATTTACAAACAGAGTCGAAGGAGAAAGCATCATGAACACTTACTATATTGCTGTGTTAGCCGGCGATGGTATTGGCCCTGAAGTGGTCAATGAGGCGACCAAGGTATTAGATGCTTGTGCGCAACGATTTGATTTTTCGTGTTGCTATCGTTATGCCGAGGTTGGTGGTGCGGCTATCGACAGCTCCGGCAACGCACTTCCCGCAGCCACCTTAACGGCATGCGAAACCAGTGATGCTATTTTGTTCGGCTCAGTCGGTGGACCTAAATGGGCTAATTTGCCGCCTCAGCAGCAGCCCGAGCGAGCCGCCTTATTGAAGCTTCGTCAACACTTTGATCTGTTTTGCAATATTCGCCCCGCGCGCTGGTACGACGGCTTTGAAGTACTAAGTCCACTGCGCGCTGACATAACCGCTAAGGGAATGGATATTGTCTGTTTTCGCGAGCTCACCAGTGGTATTTACTTTGGCGCCAAAGAGCGTTCAGCAGAGCAGGCGACTGACACTCAGACCTATCGTTACAACGAAGTCTATCGTATCGCAACCAAGGCATTCGAAGCCGCCGCAAACCGTAAAGGCAAAGTGACCTCAATCGATAAGGCTAATGTGATGGCGACCGGGGTCTTGTGGCGACAAGTTGTCGATGACGTCGCTAAGCAGTATCCGCACATAACGCTTGAACACATGTATGTGGACAATGCTGCGATGCAATTGATTCGGGACCCAAGTCAGTTTGACGTAATGCTTTGCGATAATTTGTTTGGCGACATCCTTTCGGACGAACTGGCTGCTATCGCAGGCTCACTCGGGCTGTTGCCATCAGCGAGCATTAACACCCGGGGGTTTGGTCTCTATGAACCCGCAGGCGGCAGTGCGCCCGATATCGCCGGGCTGGGTATTGCTAACCCAATCGCGCAAATTTTAAGTGCAGCACTGATGCTGCGATACAGCTTTGCTAACGACGATGCCGCCTGTGCAATCGAGGCCGGTGTCGCACAGACATTAAAACAACATCAGGTAACTGCAGATTTAACCAGCAATAACCCCGTTTCTACCGCCAGCGTCGGTGACGCGGTAGCACGATTCATTAGTGAGGAAACAACATCATGGGCATGACATTATACGAAAAAATTTATCAGCAGCATAAAGTAGCGAGTATGAATGACAGTACTGATCTGCTTTATATTGACTTTCATTTTATCCATGAGGTGACTTCCCCACAGGCCTTCGCAGGATTAAAACAAGCAGGCCGGGACGTACGTAACCCCGTAGCAACACTGGCTACGATGGACCACAATATTTCTACCCAAAACCGGCGTATCGATGGTGCCGGTGACGTTTCCAGACAACAGTTAACGGCTTTAAAACAGCATTGCGATGAGTTCCGAATTCCGTTGCTTGATATCACACATCGTGATCAGGGAATTGTGCACGTAATTGGTCCGGAACAAGGTATTACCCAGCCGGGAATGACAATTGTCTGCGGCGACTCGCATACATCAACGCATGGCGCATTCGGCGCTCTGGCTTTTGGCATTGGCACCAGCGAGGTCGAACACGTTTTGGCTACGCAAACGTTACCCCAGCAACGTGCAAAAAGCATGAAAGTGCAAGTAGACGGGCAATTGCCTGCCGGCGTTACTGCAAAAGACGTTATTTTAGCGGTGATTGGCAAAGTTGGCACTGCCGGAGGTAGTGGTTACGTTGTTGAGTATTGCGGTGAAGCAATCGAGTCGATGGACATGGAAGAACGCATGACGATTTGTAACATGACCATCGAAATGGGCGCTAAAGCCGGCTTGATCGCGCCGGATGAAGTGACCTTTAGTTACCTGGAAGGACGTCCTCGAGCGCCCCGCGCAGAACAATGGCATCGAGCTAAAGCGCGCTGGAAAACATTGAAGTCAGATGCCGATGCGACCTTTGATAAAACAGTGGTACTGGATGCTGGTAGCATCCGCCCTCAAATCACCTGGGGTACGTCACCAGAGCAGGTTATGGCGCTTACCGACCGGGTTCCTGACCCGACTCAGTTCGACACCAGCGACTTACAGCGCAGTGTCGCCGACGCATTGCATTATATGGGCTTAACACCTGGCTCAGCCCTGCAGGATTACCCGGTAGATGTCGTGTTTATCGGATCGTGTACGAACAGTCGGCTGGTTGATTTGCGCCAAGCAGCTGCGGTAGTAAAAGGCGGGCGAGTGGCACCGCATGTAAGAGCTCTGGTGGTGCCGGGTTCAGCACAAGTGAAACGCGAAGCCGAAGCCGAGGGACTTGCCGATATTTTTAAAGCCGCTGGTTTTGAATGGCGTGAACCCGGCTGTTCAATGTGTCTTGCGATGAACGATGACATCGTGCCCGCCGGTAAACGCTGTGTGTCAACCAGTAATCGTAATTTTGAGGGGCGACAAGGGCGTATGGCAAGAACGCACTTAGCTAGCCCGGCGGTAGCTGTAAGCGCTGCAATACATGGTTATTTATCAAGTACTCCGTTAGTGAGTGGGGAGGGGTTAATATGAGCAATTACTTTCACCAGGGAGCTGCGTGCCCGTTAGCAGTAGATAATGTCGACACTGATCAAATTATTCCTAAACAGTTTTTGACTGGAGTGTCGCGGGAAGGTTTTGGTGAAGCGCTGTTTTATGATTGGCGATACCGTGACGATGGCACTAAAAATCCAGAGTTCATTTTGAATAAACCCCAGTTTAACGAGGCAAGCGTATTGGTTGCGGGCCATAATTTTGGCTGCGGTTCGAGCCGCGAGCATGCGCCGTGGGCATTGGCACAGTTTGGCTTTAAGGTCATTGTTGCTGCTAGTTTTGCTGATATTTTTTATCGCAACTGCATTAACAATAAACTCTTGCCCGCCCGCGTGACGAGCAATGCGCTTGATTCGCTTCAGCAGGCTATGAGCAACGCTGCGGATAGCCCAAAGGCCCGGCAGATCAGCGTTGACCTGGAGAACCAAAAATTAATTTTGGATAACGGTGAGGTTTTCAACTTCGAATTAGCGTTCAGTGATCGTGAACAATTGCTAAACGATAATGATTTTATTGGTATGGCTGAACAGTTTGCCGATGCGATTGACCGTTATGAAGACTCGCGGGCAAACGAAGCGCCATGGTTTATGCCGCAGTCGTTTGCCGTGTGATAAAAGACTAGCTTGGGGCAGCAACGTGTTTAGCGCTGCTGCCCAGGAAGAATTGATAGCTAGGTTGTTTTGTCACATCGATGAATGGATAGCCAAGTTCACGTAGCAATTGGTTAAGCGATTGCTCAGAGGCATCGGTAAAGCCCACCAATACATCTCCATAGGCTGCGCCGTGGTTGCGATAGTGAAACAAACTAATATTGGCGTGATCGCCCAGCGCACTCAGAAAGTCACTCAACGCCCGGGGATGCTCCGGAAAGGTCACTTGATACAAACGCTCCTGCAACACCTGCTGCGGGCGTCCCCCGACCATATGTCGGAGATGTTGTTTGGCTAATTCGTCCTGAGACAAATCGACAAACGGATACCCGGCAGAGGCTAATGTGTGTTTAACATCGCTGAGTTCGCTATCACCGCCGGTCAGTTTTATGCCGACAAAAATATGCGCTTGTGAATCATCGGCATAACGATAATTAAACTCGGTAATAACACGGCCATCGAGCAATTCGCTAAAGCGCCGGAAGCTACCAATCTCTTCGGTAATGGTTACAGCCAGTAATGCTTCACGTAGCTCGCCAATCTCGCTTCGTTCGACAATATAACGGAGCCTGTCAAAGTTAAGATTGGCCCCCGACAACACCGTTGCCAAGCGCAGGTTTTGCTGCTGTTCATGTGTGCGCGAAAACTTTTTTAAGCCGGCTAATGCCAGCGCTCCGGCGGGTTCGGCGATAGCCCTGGCATCATCAAAAATATCTTTTATCGCTGCACAAATCTCGTCGGAGCTGACCGTAATTACTTCATCACAAAGGGCACTAGCAATTTTGTAAGGCAGCTTTCCTACTTGTTTGACAGCGGTGCCGTCAGCAAATAGTCCAACTTGAGATAACCGCATAGGGTAGTGAGCAGCAAGCGCGGCGCTGAGTGATGCCGCATCTGCCGGTTCTACGCCAATCACTCTTATATGTGGTTGGATACTTTTAATATAAGCTGCCATACCGGCAAGTAAGCCGCCACCACCGACAGGAACAAAGACCACATCGAGATTGGGCTGCTGTGCGAGCATCTCTTTGGCGATCGTACCCTGACCGGCAATGACAGCCTCGTCATCAAACGGTGGTACATAATGTAATTGACGAGCTTGAGCCAGTTGCAGTGCGTAATCGCTTGCACTATCGAAGTTAACACCGTGCAGAATAACTTCTGCGCCCATATCACGCACGGCCATCACCTTAATTTCGGCCGTGGTTACCGGCATCACCACCACGGCGTCCATGTCGAGTTTAGCCGCTGAATAGGCAACACCCTGAGCGTGATTACCGGCTGAGGCACAAATTACACCGTGGTGACCTTGCTGCCGCAGCTGATAAAGTTTATTAAACGCTCCCCGCAACTTAAACGAATAGATAGGTTGCTGATCTTCGCGTTTTAAAAACACCTGATGCTTCAGTCGATGGCTTAATTTCGGCATGCTTTGCAACGGCGTCTCCACCGCCGCCTGATAGACAGGAGCTAGCAGAATTTGCTGTAAAAAATGGTGCCGTAACTCGTTGGTATCCATTGATTCAATCATCATAACTCCCGGCCAGGATTTGCTGGCGGCAAGACACGCACAGCACCTTTATCGGCACTACTGGTAAATGCTGCATAGGCGCGCAGAGCGGTGCTGACGGCGCGTTGTCGGGGCAGGGGTTGCCAGCTATCGCCGCCGCGTTCATTCATAGCTTGGCGGCGCGTCGCTAAAAGCGTTTCCGAGATGTTTAATGTTATTGAGCGACGGGTAATGTCAATGGTGATGGTGTCGCCATCTTCAACCAGACCGATGGCGCCACCGGCAGCAGCCTCGGGGGACACATGACCAATTGACAAGCCCGACGTGCCGCCGGAAAAGCGCCCATCGGTAATTAGTGCACACTGAGTATCAAGGCCAACCGACTTTAAATAGCTGGTGGGATAAAGCATTTCTTGCATGCCCGGGCCGCCGGCAGGTCCCTCATAGCGTATTACAACAACCTCACCGGCTTGAACATCGCCATTTAAAATACCTTCTACCGCATTATCCTGACTATCAAAAACCCGCGCCGGGCCAGTAAAGTTATACATCGATTCTTTAACCGCTGCAGTTTTTACGACACAGCCGTCGGCTGCGATATTACCGTGTAAAATAGCCAGCCCGCCCTCCTGCGAGTAGGCATAGTCGCCGGAGTGAATGCAGCCGTGTTCGCGGTCAATGTCAAGACTGGGGTAATAGCAATCTTGGGAAAAAGCCTTAGTGGTGCGAATACCTGCCGGACCCGCCCGGTAAAAGGTTAATACGTGTTCTTCTTGCGTGCGGCGTATATCCCATTGTGCAAGCCAGCTCTCCAGGGACTTGAAGGCGACGTGCGCGACATCGCGGTTAAGCAGGTTCATGCGTTCGAGCTCGCCCAGAATGGCTACTACGCCCCCAGCGCGATGCACATCCTCCATGTGAAACTGCGGTGTTGCAGGAGCTACCTTGCATAAGTTGGGAACTTGCCGTGACAACGCATCGATTTCTGCCATAGAAAAGTCAATTTCGCCCTCGTAAGCCCCGGCCAGCAAGTGCAAAATTGTGTTGGTCGATCCGCCCATGGCGATATCCAGCATCATCGCATTTTCAAAAGCTGAGCGATTAGCAATTTGGCGCGGTAGCACGCTGTCATCGTCATTTTTATAATAGCGTTGGCATAAATCCATGACTGTTTTGCCGGCATCAATAAAGAGTTGTTTACGCAATTGATGGGTGGCCAATAACGAGCCATTTCCAGGCAAAGCCAGACCCAGTGCTTCGAGTAAGCAGTTCATCGAATTAGCGGTAAACATACCCGAACAGGAACCGCAGGTAGGGCAGGCGCTTTGTTCAATCGACTCGCTATCGCTATCGGATACCGTCGGGTTGCCACCGGCGACCATAGCGTCGACCAAATCAAGTTTGATGATTTGGTCAGAAAGCTGCGTTTTGCCTGCTTCCATGGGACCACCGGATACAAAAACGACAGGAATATTAAGCCTCATAGCGGCCATAAACATGCCGGGGGTGATCTTGTCGCAATTTGAAATGCACACCATTGCATCGGCACAGTGCGCGTTGACAACGTACTCGACCGAGTCAGCGATCAAATCGCGCGAAGGCAGACTATAAAGCATACCGTCATGACCCATGGCGATACCGTCATCAATGGCAATACTGTTAAATTCCTTTGCGATACCACCACTGGCGCTGATGCTGTCAGCAACCAGTTGGCCCACTTCGCGTAAGTGAACATGACCGGGTACAAACTCGCTAAATGAGTTGACCACTGCCACAATGGGCTTGCCAAAATCAGTATCTTTTACGCCTGTTGCGCGCCATAAAGCGCGGGCTCCAGCGCGATTTCTTCCTTGTGTGACCGTCGATGATCGTAACTTGGGCATAACTAACCTCGTTGTCTGCTCAGTTGTAATGGGTTCAATGCGCTATGGCTTGCTGCATAGCCGGTTCGGCTTGGTTTAAATCCAAACTGGCACCGACTTTTAGCTCCATCACGTGATAGATTTTTGCTAATTGATTGATGAGTAGCTCTATATTTCGGTCGCTGGCAATTTCTAGTGTTACGCTTTGTTGACATGTGTCCTCGCGGCTCAGCTTAAGTCCGGTAACGGTAAAACCGCGATAGCGTGTGACCTGTAAGATGCGTTCAATAGCGATGGGGTGATGATCAACGAGTAAGGTAACTATGGTATGCATTAGTTATTCTCCGTCAGCATTTGGTGGTTGGCAGCGCCCGGCGGTACGAGTGGCCAAACATTTTCGGCGGCATCGATGCGGACATGTAATAGGAAAGGCCCCTGACTGCTGAGCAGTTGGTCAATGGCGTCAGGCACCTGCTCGGCCCGATCGATATAAGCAGATGGAATTTCAAACGCTTTTGCCAGGGTACAAAACTCAGGGTTGTCGCTAAGGTCTGTTTCGCTGTAGCAACCATCAAAGAACAGTTGTTGCCATTGTCTAACCATCCCTAAGCGTTGATTATCGATGATGATTATTTTTACCGGCAGGCTAAAGCGCTTTATGGTGCCAAGCTCTTGTACGTTCATCATAAAAGAACCATCGCCGCTAATAGCAAACACGCTGTCACCAGGGCGAGCGATCTGCGCGCCAATCGCGGCGGGCAGGCTAAAACCCATAGTTCCTAAACCACCGCTACTTAGGTGATTGTTGGGCTGAGCGAAGCGCATATGTTGCGCAACCCACATTTGATGCTGACCAACATCCGGGCAAATGACTGAATTGGCCGGCATACGGTCGCTGATAAGGCGAAGTAATTGGGGCGCATAAATACCGTTCTTCGGGTTGCGGTACTGCAGTGGATACTGGTGGTTCAAATCCTGACAGTATTGACGCCAGTCGTCACACTGTGTCGTAACTTGCAACGACGGCAACACCTCGCGTAGGTTACCGTGTATACCGCACAGCGCGCGTCGTCTTTTATTGAGTTCGGCCGGATCAATGTCGATGTGAATGACTTTAGCGTGGGGCGCAAAGTCAGCTAACTTACCGGTAACACGGTCATCAAAACGCGCGCCAAGGTTAATTAGCAAGTCGCACTCCTGAACCGCCAGGTTAGCGCATTGCCGTCCATGCATACCAATCATGCCTAAATCATGTGGATAGTCGCCGGCAACACTGCCCAAGGCTTTTAGCGTCGATACGGTAGGTAACTGGGTTGTTGCAAGAAACTCCCGCAGTTGCGGCACGGCATTTGCCATGGTCACACCACCACCGATATAGGCCACCGGACGCTTCGCCTGTGAGATCAAATGACGAGCCAAAGCAACCGCAGCCGCATTACTTATCGTGTGAGAGGGCTGTGGTTGTGGTACCGGGCTGTGATCAGCCGCTGCTTTCTTGGTCGCGCTGGCAGCGCCCAGCTGGATGTTTTTCGGAATGTCGACGATAACAGGCCCTGGCCGACCCTCGCTGGCAATTCGAAAAGCCTGTCGCAAGGCTTCCTGAAGCCCGCTGGCATCATTAACCAATATACTGTGTTTGGTTACGGCTAAGCTCAGTCCGAGTACATCGATCTCCTGAAATGCGTCGGTGCCCATCACGGCTTGATCCACCTGGCCGGTAATAGCAACGATGGGCACAGAGTCAAGTTTGGCATCGGCTAAAGCCGTTAGCAGATTGGTCGCTCCTGGTCCTGAGGTTGCCATACATACGCCGGTTTTGCCGCTGGCTCTTGCATAGCCGATGGCTGCAAACGCGGCGCCTTGCTCGTGCCGGCATAAGAAATGTTGCACCGGCGATTTATAGAGCGCGTCGTAAATCGGCATGATAGCGCCGCCGGGATATCCAAAAACGTGCTCAACGTGCTGGCTTTCTAAAAATTCGATGATGGATTCGGCGCCTGTCATTACTTTTTAGCCTTTTTTTGCCCTTAAACGAAAAAACCCCCGCTTGTTGAAGCGGGGGTTTTTGGATTTTGCTTTTTGTCTGTTGCTTTACAAATTCCAACACCTGCCCGCGCAGCGATTAATAATCACCACGAGTAGGACTAGAATGTTAATGTTTGCAACAGCAACTAAACGCATTGTAAAAATCTCTTTCTCTAACTAAACGGTCTGGTTTTGTTCGTGTCTATTTATTGTTCTAACATTCGTGAGGTTAATGTCAACGCTTTTTTTGTTTTGGTTGCATATCCTTCATATAACGTCGAAGTTTCCGGCCGATTTGCTCGATAGGGTGCTGATAAATCGCTTCGTTGATTGTATTTAAGACTGGGTAGTCAAACGTTGCCGATTCAGCAGTTAGTCCTAAACCGATATCACGGCTACTGATATGAGCAAAAAGCTCTTTTTGCAGAAGCGGATAAGCGGCGTTAGCAAACAAATAATTTCCATATTCAGCGGTATCAGAGATAACAACATTCATTTCGTAGAGCCGTTTTCTGGCTATCGTGTTAGCGATCAAGGGTAACTCGTGTAACGACTCATAGTAGGCTGATTCAGAACGAATACCGGCATTCACCATGGTTTCGAATGCGAGTTCTACACCGGCTTTAACCAGTGCCACCATCACCACTCCGCGCGCGAAGAAATCGTTACAGTTGCGTTGCTGATCAGAATCAGGAGCTTGCTCGAATGCACTTTGTCGCGTGTTTTCTCGCCAGCTCAGCAAGTCATGGTCATTATTCTGCCAGTCTTGCATCATCTGCTTAGAAAACGCACCACTTAAAATGTCATCTTGATGTTTATTAAATAACGGGGTTAGCGCCTCTTTTGCCTGCTCTGCAAGCTGGTATGCCCGAACCCTTGAAGCACTGTCGAGGTTGCTCATCATCAGGGTGATACCGCCAAATTTTAGCGCTTCGGTAATTTCTTCCCACCCATACTGGACTAAGTGCGCTGCTTCAGCGGCTTCAATGCCGTTACTGACCATATGTTCAAAACACAGCAGCGAGCCCACCTGTAACATACCGCACAGGATAGTTTGTTCGCCCATGAGGTCCGATTTGACCTCTGCCACAAACGAGCTTTCCAGTACGCCCGCTCTGTGACCACCGGTGGCTGCTGCCCACGCCTTGGCCCAGGCAAGACCGTGGCCGGTTGGGTCATTCTCAGGGTGGACTGCGATTAATGTCGGCACACCAAAGCCGCGCAGATATTCCTCGCGAACTTCGGTGCCGGGACACTTAGGCGCCACCATAATGACGGTGATATCGTCACGTATCTTTTGTCCTACTTCGACGATATTAAAGCCATGCGAGTAACCCAGCGTTGCGCCTTTTTTCATCAATGGCATCACCGCTTCAACGACCGCGCTGTGCTGCTTATCCGGGGTTAAGTTAATGACCAGATCAGCGCTTGGAATAAGCTCTTCATAGCTACCTACAGAAAACTTTTCTCGTGACGCGGATTGCCATGAGGGCCGTTTTTCGTCGATCGCAGCAGGTCGCAGTGCGTAGCTGACATCAAGGCCTGAGTCACGCATATTAAGCCCTTGGTTAAGTCCCTGGGCACCGCAGCCGACAATTACAACCTTCTTACCAACAAGTTCCTGGCAACCTGCTTCAAACTCGTTAGCCTGCATAAATCGACACTGTTGCAATTGCGCTAATTGGCGCCGAAAGGGAAGTTGATTAAAGTAATTCTCAGCCATAGGTTTCTCCTTAAATTTAAGATTACCTTACGGCAAAGCAGTTGTTGCGTATAATGAATTATTTGCATTATTGTATTGCGACTACCGCAACAAATAGTCGCAACAACTCGCAACAATAAGGAAGGCCATGGATTTACGTTCTCTGGAGTTATTCATTTCACTGGCCGGGACATTGCATTTTGGCCGCACCAGTGAGGAACAGCATGTCAGCCCATCTGCTTTATCACGGCACATTCAGCGCTTAGAAAATGCCCTGGGTACTCGTTTGTTCGTACGCAATAACCGCTCCGTAACATTGACCCAACAGGGCCAACAAGCTTTGCAGAGCTGTCAATCCATTCTCGCGGAATGGCAGCAGCTGCAAATGCAATTAGCAGATGACGGCGAACTAAAAGGCAAGCTACGATTGTTTTGCTCGGTAACAGCAGCGCAGACTTTTATGCGCCAGTTTATCGAAGGCTTTAGACCAAATTATCCCCACGTTGCGTTAAGCGTTGATACCGGAGATCCTGCGCTGGCTCTTGAACACGTGTTACGGCAGCAGACGGATATTGCCATTGCCACACGCCCTGAACAGGTACCGGATGCTGTGCTTATGCATCAGTTATACACCTCGCCGCTAGTGATGATTAGGCCGAAAACGACATGCGCAGTGCGGGAAAAAACCTTGGCCGGGAAGATTGACTGGAACGACATGCCAATAGTGGTGGCACAGATGGGGCTATCGCGTGAGCGATTATTTACATGGTTTGAGGCGCACCGTCAGCAACCGCGCGTTTATGCCGAAGTGGCAGGGCACGAAGCCATTGTTGCGATGGTCGGTTTAGGGCTGGCTGTTGGATTGGTGCCTGAAGTTGTGGTGGAGCAAAGTTCGATTCGCGACCAAATCGAGGTATTTCTGCGGCCCCGGGACATTGAGCCGTATCACGTCAGTCTATGTTGTCTAAAAAAGCGACTACAAGACCCCGTGATAGCGGCGTTTTGGCATAGTGTTGTTGGCTAGAATTATACTTGGCTCACATTAATTGTTTAAGATAGTCATCGTAACTTCCCGAGAAGTTACGCATTCCCTGGTCGGTTAATTCGATAATTCGTGACGCCAGAGACGACACAAACTCGCGGTCATGACTAACAAACAACAGCGTACCGTCGTATTGTTCCAAAGCCAGGTTTAATGCTTCGATAGACTCCATATCTAAGTGGTTAGTGGGCTCATCCATAATCAGCACGTTAGGCCGCTGCAGAATCAACTTACCGAATATCATGCGACCCTTTTCGCCACCGGATAAAATTGTAACGGGTTTATTAATGTCATCCTGCGAAAACAACATTCGACCCAGTACGCCACGTATCGCCTGGTCATCATGGTAGGGCTTTTTCCACTGACTCATCCATTCAAAGACGGTTATTTTGTCTTTAAACCAATCTGCGTGATCCTGGGCATAGTAGCCAATATTGACGTTCTCAGACCACTTAATCAGACCGCTATCGATATCGTACTGTTCCATTAGGCACTTCAATAGCGTGGTTTTTCCAATACCGTTAGCACCTAAAATAGCGACTTTTTCGCCGACCTCGATAATGCCGCTTAAACCTTTCAGCACATGATTGTCTTCAAAGGACTTATTTAATCCATCCATCTCCAACGCTAAGCGATACAGTTTTTTCTCTTGCTCGAAACGAATGTACGGGCTGACTCGACTCGATGTTTTAACTTCGGCCAATTCTATTTTTTCTATTTGTTTAGCGCGCGACGTTGCCTGCTTGGCTTTTGACGCATTGGCAGAGAAGCGGCTGACAAATTGCTGCAATTCAGCGATTTTTTCTTTCTTCTTGGCGTTATCATTTAAGAGCTGTTCACGCGCCTGGGTCGCAGCAAACATATACTGATCATAATTACCCGGATACACGCGTAGTTCGCCATAATCAATATCGGCCATATTGGTACAAACGCTGTTTAAGAAGTGTCGGTCATGCGAAATAATGATCATGGTCGCTTCGCGTTCGTTAAGCGTATCTTCCAGCCAGCGGATAGTATTGATATCGAGGTTGTTGGTCGGTTCATCCAACAGCATGATATCCGGCTCCGCAAATAGTACCTGTGCCAGCAGTACACGCAGTTTTAAACCCGGAGCGATTTCGCTCATGGGGCCAAAATGTGACTCCAGTGGGATACCCACACCAAGGAGCAGATCGCCGGCACGTGATTCTGCCGTGTAACCGTCAAACTCGGCAAACTCGACCTCCAGATCAGCGACCCGCATGCCATCCTCTTCGCTCATTTCCGGTAAGCTATAAATACGATCACGCTCAGCTTTAACCTTCCATAGCTCTTCATGGCCCATGATCACCGTATCGATAACGCTAAACTGCTCATAAGCAAACTGATCCTGACGCAACTTGCCGACGCGCATATCCGGGTCAATCGACACATTGCCCGCCGATGGCTCAAGGTCGCCACTTAGAATTTTCATAAACGTGGATTTACCACAACCATTTGCGCCGATAAGGCCGTAACGGTTGCCGTTACCAAATTTAACAGAGATATTTTCGAAGAGAGGTTTTGCACCAAATTGCATGGTGACATTAGAAGCAGCGATCACTATTTATACCCGAACAAAAATTAGGCGCGTAATCTACGCGTTATTGGGCAAAATTACAAAGGAAATCGCAGTCTGCGGGTAAATTAGCCCGCCTGACGGCGGGCCGTTTTATTACAGTTCTTGTTTGGTTGGGCGAATGATCATCTCATTCACGTCAACCTCGCCAGGTTGCTCAATAGCAAAGGTGATGGCGCGTGCAATAGCATCTGAGTCAATCGCATCGTTATACAAATCGTCTGCCATTTCTTTTGAGTCTTTATGACTAATATGGTCGGTTAATTCTGTAGCGACCGCTCCCGGCGAAATATTGGTTGAGCGAATCTCACCATTGGATTCCTGACGAATCCCTTCGCTGATCGCTTTAACCGCATATTTGGTCGCACAGTAAACGGTCGCCCCCGGGAATACCACGTGACCGGCCACTGACGACAAATTGATAATGTGTCCGGCATGCTGCTCGCGCATCGTCGGCAGTACAGCACCAACACCATACATAACACCCTTGATGTTGACGTCAATCATCTGATCCCATTCATCGACTTTTAACTCATCAAGCGGAGCTAGCGGCATTAGGCCAGCGTTGTTAACTAACACGTCAATGCGTCCAAACTTATCTTTCGCGGCTTTTGCCAGTGCTTCAACCTGGTCACGATGCGTTACATCGACCGTTTGATAGATGGCTTCGCCGCCAGCCTGGGTAATTTCATCGGCTAATTGCTTTAGCCGTTCTTCACGGCGAGCGCCGAGTACCAGCTTGGCTCCCTTAGCTGCCAGCATTTTTGCTGCCGCCTCGCCTAAACCACTACTTGCACCGGTAATAATGACTACTTTCCCGTTAACTTCAGACATTGTGTACTCCATAACGTCAAATATGTGGTTATTACTACGGACAGACTGTGATTTGGATTACTGCCCTTCATTGATCGAGATGTCATACTGATCAGTATTCCATATCACGTTAAAAAATAAGTGGAGGGTGTATGTCCAAAGTATTGTTAATTACCGGTGCATCGAGTGGCATTGGTAAAGCAACAGCTAAAAAAGCTGTAAGTGAAGGAATAAAAGTCATATTGACCGCACGGCGTAAAGAGTTACTTGAAGAGCTAGTAGATGAGCTGGGTGCTGATAATGCCTTTGGCGTTGCAGCAGATGCAGGCGACTACGAGCAACTCAAGCAGGTTGTCGATAAGGGCGTAGCTCACTTCGGTAAGCTAGACGCTGTGTTTGCCAATGCGGGTACCGGCGTGAATGCTGCTGGTACAGAAGGCGGTGACCCGGACGAGTGGAAGTCAATGATTGACGTGAACATCAATGGCTTGCTCTACACCGCCAAACTGACCTTGCCGCATTTGCGCGAATCAACCGGACACTTTTTAATGACCGGCTCAGCAGCCGGGCGCATTACCCTGAAAGGGTCAGTTTATGGCGCGACCAAATGGTTTGTGCACGGCTTTGCCCAAAACCTTGCCGAAGAAATGAAAGAATGGAATGGCCGCTGCACAACCATCGCACCGGGCATGGTTAATACACCGTTCTTTGATGAACCAAAGCCTGATAAGTTAGATCCCGATGACGTTGCGGATGCAGTACTGTATGCTTTAAATGCGCATCCCCGGAATTGCGTACGCGAAGTATTTTTGATGCCTGCCTACAACTGATGACGGTAAGACAAAGGAGTGTGAGTGAAAAAACAACCGCAGCCTGTTTCATGGAAGCGACTCAGTATTTTTGCTGCGCTGTTTGTAGCATTAACACTGGCAGGCTTTTTCACGGTATTTGAACACTTCTCGGGGCGTAGTCTTACCTTTGACTGGCAGCTGCTGCGCCCCGAATTTATTCTTGCCAGCCTCGCTTTGTTGACCATCTATTTTGTCAGTGATGGGCTCCGCTTTTACTACACGCTGGTGGCGCTGGGTATAAAGGTTAGCCCCAAAGTCATGACAAAGCTGGTGTTTATTAATATCTTTTTCTCCAATATTACGCCAATGGCGACCGGTGGCGGGTTTGCGCAAGTATGGTTTTTGCACGAACACGGGGTGTCAGTGGGCAAAGCGATGGCTGGTAGTACGATTAGAACTGTATTAGCGGTGCTTTTTATTTTCTCGTTGTCGCCCATTTTTTTGCTGACCCTGCCACCGTTGCAAGAATCGTCCCTAAGTAACAGTATCAGCTCGGCATTAGCGGCTTTTACCGTCATTTATTTAGCATTTTTTATCGTCTTATTGTGGCGTGCGGTGTGGTTGGTCACGCCCATGACGGGAGTGGTTAAAGGCCTCTATTGGCTTAACCTGATCTCGCAGGAAAAAATGCGGCGTTGGAATTTTACCTTAATGCGCGAGTTATTTAAGTTTTCAAAAAGTTTTTCGGACTATGTGCGGGGTCCCAAAAAAGCCATTATCTTGTCGGTGTTACATACCGCACTATTTTTACTTGCGTTGTTTAGTTTCCCGGCGTTGATTATGTGGGGGCTGGGCTATGACGTCCCTTACTTGTTATCAGTCGGTTTGTTGGTGGTGACGACCTTCATCATGTACTTTTCGCCCACCCCGGGGGCTTCGGGCATTTCAGAGGGCGTGTTTGGCAACTTTTTTAATACCTTATTAGAGCAGCATCATCTGTTATTGGTCACCTTTAGCTGGCGTACGCTAACCATATACCTGGGCATGGTTATCGGTTTATTTATCTTGCAGCATTATTTAATTAGCCGTTCTAAACAGTCTGTGCAGGTGGGTTATGAATAAACGCCAGTGGCTGAAGCTGCTTTTTTACTTCAATATCGCGATCCTCCTGGCGATGGTGGTTTACAAGCTGTATTTAAACTTCGCGAGTGTAGATTACTCTGCGGTTCATAGTGAGCAGCTATCGTCTATTAGTGCTCGGATCGAGGGTCAACCCCAGTATAGCTTTGCCGTTGTAGGTAATATTAATAACTCGGTGGGTATCTTTGAGCGCCGCATTATTCCTGAGCTCAATAATAGCGATATTGATTTTGTTATTTCTGCTGGCAATGCGGTCAGTAGTGGTGGAGAGGACAAATACCGGGCGTTAAAGGGAACGCTGTCGCACTTGAACAAGCCGTACCTGTTAACTTTTGGCGAAAACGAGTACGAAGAATTTGGCAGCTTCCGTTTTTATGATCATTACGGCCCACACTTTTTCAGTTTTAGTGCCGGTGATAGTCGTTTTATTTTTCTGGATAGTACGGGTAAAACGCCTTGGCAGTGGCAGATTCGCTGGTTAACGGACATTTTAAGAGCCGATCAATCTGAACATCGGTTTGTGTTTATTGGACACCCCTTGTTTGAGCCGAAAGAAGAGTTTTTGCTTGCTGACGAAGAAGACTTTCTGCAACCCGAAACATTTCGCCAGGCGCTATTATCAACTTTTGAACAGTTTGATGTTGATCGCGTATTTTCCGCCAATATCTCCGTATTTTCGGAGCATACAGAAGCGGGAGTTCCCTATGTAATAACCGGCGGCGGTGGTGGCTTAGTTCTAAACCAGGATGATAGCTTTTATCACTATGTAAAAGTGACCGTCGATGCCAATGATGGCATTTCTCAGCAGGTGGTCGAGTTGCCGGTCGGGCAACACCCAATATTGAAGCAATTAGAGAGCTTTTGGTTTTTTATCTATTCGTTATTCTACACGGGCTTTGTTAATTTTTTCTTATTGTTAGCGCTGTTCCTGGCGGTCAGCATTAAACTGTATAACGCGGTATTTGTGGGTAAGAATTATTATCCTAACTATGATATTGATGCCGGACCATGGCTTAAAAAGTCGTTAAAAGTAGCGATGTTTACCAACAACTACTTGCCGTTTATAGGTGGGGTACCCATTTCTATCGAACGCCTGCGCTACGGCCTAACCAAGGTAAAAGACACCGTTTTAATTGTCGCACCTCGTTATCGAGATAAACTCAAAAAGGAAAACAACGTCATTCGCATGCCATCGTTGTTTTCGTTTGGCGATAAGAGTGAGTTCCGTTTTGCCAACATATTTTCTGGCTATGTGCGTAAAAAAGTCCGCGAGTTTAAGCCCGATATTATCCACTCCCACCACCCGTTCTGGATTGGTTCGGTTGGCGTATTTATGGCTCGCCGCTTAAAAATACCGGTCGTCTACACCTATCACACGCGGCTAGAGCATTACGCACATTTTGTATTTTTACCCGGAAGCCTATTCCGCAATATTATCGCGCACTTTTTGGTCAGGCGGTTTGCCAATAAGTGTGACAGCGTGATCGTGCCCACTCAGTCGACTGAAGAGTACCTGCGTTTAATTGGTGTGAAAAGTACCATCTATGTGCAGCCAACGGGCATTGAATTTGATCGTTTTCAACAGCGCGACGAGGCAGTTATAAAGCAACTTAAAACACAACAAAATATCAATGACGAAACGGTATTTGTTAGCGTGGCGCGCTTGTCCAACGAGAAGAATATCGACTTTATGTTAGAGGCGCTGGCGCAGCTAAAAACGCAAACAGATAAACCGTTTCGTTTTTTAATGATTGGCGATGGCCATCAGCGCCAGCGCTTACAGCAAAAGTCCAATGATCTTGGTTTGGCCGAGCAGGTCTCGTTCGTTGGCGCCGTGCCGCCGGAAGAAATGCCGCAATGGTACCAACTTGGCGATGTGTTTTTATTTGCCTCACAGTCCGAGACACAGGGCATGGTGATACTCGAAGCCATGGCGGCGGGACTGCCGGTGGTGGCAGTGCGCTCCAGCGGTATTGACGATGTCGTGGCCGATGGCGTTAACGGCTATAAAACCCCGGCGCAACAAGCGTTGTGGTTGGAAAAGGTCAAATACCTACTCGAAGATAAAACACAATGCCAATCACTGGCAAAACAAGCGGTTGAATGTGCTGCGGCGCATTCAGTTGAGAACTTTACCCAGGAAGTTCGCTATGTTTATGCGGAAACGTTGGCGCGCTATGAGCAAAAGCGACGGGATAATTAAGACTATGACGACATCAAACGTTTGTTTTGGCGAACAGCCGGCCACCATAAAAGATGTTGTAGCGCTTGCTAACAATGAGGTGACAGCAACCTTGAGTAAAGCGCCGGAATTTGTTGCCCGAATTGACGCTGGTGTTCGTTTCCTCGATGACCTGTTAGAGCAGGATGGCGTGATTTACGGCGTGACCACGGGCTATGGTGACAGCTGTACCGTTTCTGTGCCTGATAACCTGGTTTCAGAGCTGCCT
>Ga0208813_1000619_pt1 | contig 24972 bp, 31 predicted proteins | sample MalvireepMed_904_FD_184250 | JGI IMG/M metagenome (GOLD analysis project Ga0208813, IMG submission 184250) | Marine viral communities from the Global Malaspina Expedition - Malaspina viral metaG DeepMed_904 (SPAdes) (version 2) | ecosystem: Environmental > Aquatic > Marine > Oceanic | place... | reverse complement strand
CTCAGAACGAGTCAAGATCTGCCGTAAGGCTTGGCTCTACCTGATGGGTAATCAGTACCTGATCGATGAAGGTGAAGCCTACACAGATGCCGAAGTACCGTCTTGGAAGTTCAGGCTGACACGTAATATCGTGGCTCCCGTTATCGACACCTTGTCACCTATCTTGTCTCAAGCCCGGCCTAAGTATTTTGTGCGAGCAGACTTTCCTGATCTCAGCGGTGTGATCACCGATCCTGAGTCCGGTATGCAGATACCCACCGGTTTGACTGATTCTGAGTTGGCACATCGCATGGAAGATATCCTGGAAGCCACTCATCAAAAGCGGAATGAAGGGTTAGAGGTCAGCAAACTGCTGATGGATGTCCTGATCAATGGTACCGGCTACCGAAAAATCCATTATTGCAGCCACACCAATCAGGTCAAACTGCCCATCATTCCTTTTGAGGACGTGTTAGTCGATCCAATGGGAACACGACAGGACTTGGCTGATTCCAAGTACGTCATTGTACGCCACTATATGGATGCTAGTGATATCAAATACCTCTACGGTTTGGATGAACACGAATACGCTCAAGGTGAGGCCGATAGCGTCTATTCCAAGTCTGGTATCAAAGGCGAAGGTCGTAGTTGGATGCGAAGGTTGCGTAACCTCTTCCAAGACGGTGGTTCTGGCGATACCGGCAGTGAAACACCGATGGAACGACGAAGGTACCCGGTACTGGAATGCTACTATGACGCTGATCATGGACTGAGTGAGGCTTTCCATCAAGGCGAGGGCCAAGCCCAATACAGCGACCGTTCACGCACAGTGGTGATAGTCAATGAGAAGTCGGTAGTCTATGACGAGTCTAACGTCTATTGGCACAGCGAGTTCCCTGTTGTCTGTTATGTAGCCAACCCTATACCACATGTTGTGCATGGCAGGTCTGAGGCCGAGCCACTTTTGTCAGTGCAGGACGGGGTTAACATTCTCTATAACACAGTCATCGCTAACTCGCTGTTGATGAGTAATAGTCAGTGGTTGGTGGAAGACGGTGCGGTGCAGTACGAAGACCTGACCAACCAACCTGGCCTGATTATCCCGGTCGAACGCTTAGATAAGATTCAACGTATACCGCCTAGCCCGGTGCCAGGTGATGTGTTGAATGTGCTGAAAGAGTTGGAAGGCACTACCAAGCAGAACACCAGTGGTATCAGTCCAGTGCTACAAGGCCAAGAACCTTATTCAGGTGCCTCTGGCCGATTAGCCAGCTTGTTGACTAGCAACGCTTTCTCTCGTCAGTCACCTAAGATCCAAGCTATGGATGATGGTTACAGACGACAGGCCAGACTAGAACTCAGCCTGATGCAACAGTTCAAGCAGTTCGATGATCCTAGAGAGACTAACACCTACGACGAAGGCGAGAACCTGCTGTTCAGTGAAGCTATGCGGGAGTTGTTATACAGCGTAGAGATCGATTCCAAAGCCGATTCACCTCTCAACATGACCGATAAGATTAATTACGCTTTTGCTATGGTGCAAACCGGCGTATTCGATGTCAAAGAATTCATCCGATACACCAATATCGAGTTATCGGAAGAACGTAAAGCAGAGATCTTCCAGGCTTTAGGCCAGGCAGAGGCTCTGCAAGGCCAATTAGCCAGTAGTACACCTTCTGGCGATATGGCTAACCAAGTGCCAGAGATGTTGCCCAATCCGCAAGTCGGTGGGATAGCACCTGGTGCCTAATTTAGGGGTAACTCCAGTCTAACTGGAACCTCATAGGAGCAAAAATGCAAGTAGAGAGTAACCTCGACACAGCTTCGGAAGAAGTACCTGATGCCGAGACTCCAGAACCCGAAGTTGATCCTGTAGATACTGAATTATCGCAATTAAGGGGTGAGCTTGACCAGCAACGTAATAACGCTAGTCAGAAGATCACCGAGTTGGGAGAGGCCCGATCAGGTCTGGAACAACAAGTGCAACTGAAAGATCAACAGATTGCCCAATTGCAGCAGCAGATACAACAAGTTCAACAGCCATCTAATTACGACTATTCCGAAGACGAAGGCCAAGCCCGAATTAATCAAGCCGTTCAAGAAATGGCTCCCCGTTTTGTCGAGATGGAGCAACGTCTCCACGGCTACCAACAACGGGAACAAGAGGATGCCAAAGTCTCGGAAATTCAGAAGCAGTTTGGCGTTAGTGTCGAAGACGCACGTTTAGCCAAAGGATTCTTTGATGATGGTGAAATACAGAAGGGATACCGCCTTCTGGAGTTAAATTCTATCCGCAACAAACGGAAAGAGGCAGCACCCCAACGGGACACGGCTGCTCCTCCACCTTCAGCCACCAGCAATAGCACCAGGCCAGCACCCACAACGGACACGGCTGATCTGGTAGAACAGATGGAATCCGGTCAAATGTCGTTCTCGGAAAAAAGCAGAATACTTGCCGCTAATCCCGACCTGCTCAACGAGATACAAAAACGACGAGGGTAATATGATTTCGGTCTTTTGCTGTCGTCGTCTAGTGAGGCAATACGATGGCAGGAATAGGTGGTTCAGGAACCACAATTTTACAACAAATCGAGATGGCGACAGTCCCCAATCAACAGGGACTCAATCTAAACCTTTTATCCAAGACTAGTCCACTATTACGTGTACTGCAAGACGCAGCCAAGCGTGAGACTGGTTCACCCATTCGGGCGCACGTTCGATACAACCGAAACGCCAGTCAGTGGTACTATGGCGGTCAAGACTTAACCGCTACTAGGACTCAACTGCTCTCTGATGCTGCGGATGATACAGGTACGGCCCAGTTTGCTCAAGCCGAGTATAGCTGGAAAGACCTATCGGTCAATGTGATGATCACCGAGTCGATGCTAGTCGAGAACGCTGGTCTGAACATCAATGACCTATTGAACATCAATGACATCAGCGGTATCCCGGAGCGGGATCGAAATACCGTCTTCAATATCTTTGGCAAAGAGGTTGAGATGGCCGGTGATGATATGGGTGATGCTTTGGCTCAAGCACTAACCAATCAGGCTACTAGCGGTACTGGTGGGTTGATTGGCAATGACAATGACCATGATGCTACCAGTGCTATCCACAGTATTTTCACACTGTTAGATAGTGATGCTTTCGGTGGTATTGACGCTAACGGTTTGAGTACTTTCGAGGATACCGGGTTGCTGGATACTTACAAGGATACCTGGGATTCAGGCTCTTCTGGCAGTACCACCAATAAGTGGCAAGCTCGAAAAATCAATGTCGGTAGTAGCTCTATGGATAATGACGTTGAAGACAACTTGAGCAAAGAGTTGTTGGGCTTGGCCCTGCACGACTGCGCTCAAGGCGGTACGGACAGTGTGGATTATGTCTTTGTTAATCCCAGAGTCTATGTCGGGCTAGAGATGTTGCTGGAAGGCCAAACCAGGCGTGACGAAACTATGGCAAACATCGGGTTTAACCAGAATATGTCATGGAACGCTTTCGGTACTACTATCATGGCTGATCCTTTTGTGCCAGCACCAGATGTGATTGGTATTAACACCAAGCACACCTATCTGGCTATCCACCCAGCCTTAGACCAACAGTTCAGCGGTTTTAAGACTCGTGCCGATAGAGCCACTATCGAAGGTCAACTGAAGATTAAAACTCAGTTGGTCTGTGATGACCGGGCCAAGAACTTCTGGATTCACTTAGGTTCAGTACCTAAAGTGGGCGCACCAGGCCAAGGTTCACAAGTCTAACCTTTTCAGTAGAGGTGGCGGTCTAACCGTCATCTCTACACTTACCTAAAAATATGGCATTAACACTATCCGATTTAAGAACTAGGCTGAATGTGCGAACAGGTGATCCTAACGGTGATTTCCTGACTCAGTCTGAGAGAGACATGATCCTTAACGATGCTGCTCGTAAGGTAGCCAGCGACTTATATCGGAATGGGACTGCCTTATTGACAGATCGCAAGAAGATCCAACTAGAACCAGCAGTGACCGAGTATGCGCTACCGGATGACCTGATCGGAGTGCAGGAGGTGTTCTGGGAGGACAACAGCACACGATCCGAAGTTGAACAACGACCGTTGCAGAGTTTTCAGGATATTGATCGCACAGGTGATCGTCCTATCTATTTCGATGTCTTTGGGCAGACGGGTGAGTTTGTGGCTAGGACTAATCCGGCGACAGTCTCATCTTTTGGCGAATCTGCCGATGACCACAGTTTTGTTTTGGCCTATAGCTATTCTAGTGATGCTGGCACTTCAGGTTGGGGCAGCAGGAGTTTGAGAGTAGGCGATATTGTCTATAACCTGACTGATGATTCCTCTGGCACCATCTCAGCCGTGACTGAAGATTCTTATCAGCCCACTATAACGGTTCAGTTAGCCGGTGGTGAGCGTAATAGGGTGCGATATGGCGATGACCTTTTGATTGAACGGGGTCAGAAGACGCTGCCGGTTTTGCATGTCTATCCACAACCCACTGATGCCATTACCGTAGAGGTGGTGGATTCTGGTTCTATTAGTGAGGCCTCGACTGACGTGGCTCTGACCATTGATAGTAGTATGGGTAGCACTGACACGCCGCCGTTTGAGTTGTATGCGATACGGTTAAGCGGTGGGGTGTTGGCTGGTAGTGGTTCCAACGACTACTATATAGTAAAGGAAGGGTCTTCGAGCAAGGCGTATCGGTATTATTGGCGGTCTAGCACCTCGGCGCAGATAATCAAGCCGGATAGGGATATAACCTTAGATGATGACGGTGCCTGGTCGATAAGTTTCTCTTCTGGTGCTGGCACCTCGGCTGATTATGAGATCTTGAAACTGAAGAAAGCCGAAGGGTTAACCGCTTACTATGCTCGTTATCCTAATAGGATGGCTCTGGTTACGGATGAATTGGAGTTGCCAGAGATCGCTTTAGAGGCACTGTTGCTCCACGCTGAATACGAGGTTCATTTGAAAGCGGAAGGTGGGCGTAACAACCTGTCCTCGCAAGCCTATGCTTTGTACGAGATAGAGTTGCAGAAGATACAGAAATTCCTGCGTACCAGGAATATCCGAGGATCGAGAACGGTACGTAATGTGATGCACGGACGCAGTTTACGTTACGGCTAATGAATGAATTGGACGAATGTCGAAGTTAAGGGCAATCGGCGTAGGAAAGACCCGGTAACCCATCGGTTGACTAAGAGTGTCAGCCTGACTGCTAGTGACAACGGTCGCATAATCGTTGATGACGTTCATCCGCTTACTAAATCGGTAGGGCTGTCGATAACGGATGTCCCCGGAGGTAAGGACGAGGGCGAGTCTAGTGTTGTTATCACGGCTGGATTTCACAGCCTGACCAAATGGGTATCGATCAACGTTGACGATGAGGTGGAGGCCGAGGTCACACCACCTACAGAGCATCCGCTGACCAAGAGTCTGGGCTTGTTGGTTGATGATAGCCCCAGGGTTAACATTAAGACGGGTGCTGATACGCATCAACTGACCAAGGGGTCATCAATTGCGTTGGCTGGGACTGGCGATCTTGGGTTAGACCGTACAGGCGAACACCATCTGACTAAGTCAACTGCCTTATCAGTTGCTGATAGCCCTAGAGCCAGTGTTGGCCATGTGATCATCGATCATGCTCTGACTAAAAGTCTTGGCTTGGGCATAGATGATAGTTCTGAGTCAAATGTTACTCCTGCTGTCATCCATCTGCTGACTAAGAGTGCTGACCTGACGGTAGATGACAGTCCGAATGTGGGAGTGTCTGCTACTATCGCCGATCACCCGTTGACCAAAGGCTTGGTCTTGGGGGTGGATGATAGTGTTGAAGCCCCTGTTGAGTCAGTTGTTCTGGATCACGCCATTACCAAGGGTTCGGGTTTCGGCCTGGACGATATGGGTGATAGCGATGTCATCGAGGTGGATGATGTCCACCTGTTGACTAAAAGCCTTGCCTTGGTCGTAAGTGACGAGTCTAAGTCGAATGTAATAAAGGTTAGGGATCATCGGCTTACTAAATCGGTAGGGCTGCAAGTGACGGATACGATTGTGGCTGAGATCTCCGAGGTGGAAGAGGATCATTATTTAACCAAGTCGCTGGGGTTACAGATGACAGACACAATTGTGGGCGAAATTGAGGCGGTGGATAACCCGAAGCAGGTGCAAACCATATCTATTGTGGCTAATTATTCGGATGGGGCAGTGGTAGGAAAAAGCTCGTGACAGGTAGGGTTCGGATTAGGATCATAGGTTCTGAGGGGCAGGTCAAGCACGATTATACTATTAACAATAGTATTCAGTCAGTGGTCAGAGAGGCTCTAGCGGCTAAGGTTAGAGATAACACACCCTTCCCTGATGAGTATGTGCCAAACTTCTTCTCTGTCACTAGCAGTCAGATGGAAACGGTGTATCCTCGCATTCAGTCCAGGCATGCTATGTCTGACGGTGGGATGTATTTCTTTGCCATTACTGAGTTCAGCCAAGGCGATGGCGAGACTTATGTTTATGCTGTGGGCTTGTTGAACTCTGTTTACTGGCCTATCGCTGGGGCTATGGGGAGTGGGATTGATGGTGTTTCCTTTAACCCTTCGGATCGGATTGAAGTGGCCTACATGATCAATCTTTCGGCTAATGATCAGACTGGAGGATCTACTGTTTTTACCAGTTATTTCCAGGACTTATCAGCAGTGATGTTGGGCCAGCGGAATATCATTGATTTTGAGGCCGACAATAGCCAGTATCTGGTGCCTAATCAGGCCGTGTTGCATTCGGAGGATATCAGTCAGATGGGAATTAAGTCTTTTGTACCTACAGGTGCGGATTCTTTTATCGGCACATCAGAAGGTGATTTGGAATGGGATGCCTCGGCCTCTGACGGTGAGACTGTTCCGTTTTATGTCTATTGGGAGTCTAAGCGGCCTGGCATGTCGAACGCTAAAATTATAGCCTCTACCAGTTTGAATCAAGAGTTGAGAGATGCTTACCCGCAAGGAACAAATATAGAGACTCGGTTTTCTATCGAGTTAACGTCATAGGTTTAATATGAAACAATCATTTGGGCTGCGAGGACGAGTTGAGATTACTATTAAGAAACCGGATGGCAGGGTAGCCAAACAGACTATATATAACGCTCTGGATCAAAACGTCTATGAAGAACTGGCTAACAGGATGTCGAGTAATACCCTTGGTTATGATAACGCTTACCAGCCAGCGGAATTGAAGATTTATGTCAAAGGGCATGATTCCGGTGGCGGTACACCCTCGGAAGATGCCGAATGGCATACCCATCAATTGCAATACGACGACCCGGTTGGCTTTGACCAAGGGGCTGCTGGCGGTAAGAGGTATGTGGATCTGGTCTACGAGAAAAAGCAATTGACCTTTGATGGTGATGTGGATAGTTCTTATGTGGCCATCCCCGGAGCCAATAATTTCCCTGCGCTTACTGGCAGCGGTGGCAATCAGGTTCGGGCGCATGGCAGTCATACTCGTATAACCAAGGTGGAATTGTATGATGGCGGCACCCAGTTAATAGGTGTCGCTCAGGCTCCCGGTGAAACGGGTGACGGCGCGGGCGATTTGGGCGGTCAGATTGGCGAAGGAAATGAGATAGATGCTAATGACTTGGTTGATATTAAGTACATTGTAAGGGTGACAGGTGATACCACCACCTCTGAAGCCTATGTGGACAGGTTGGCCGAAACGGTCAGGGATGGGCCTGATGCGGCGGAGGCAACGCCCAATGTGGCTTTCGCTAAGATCAGGCTCTACTGGACACACCCAACTGATGGTACGACATCGAGGACTAGTGATTTGACTTATGGCACTCATACCTCTCATGTTGATGCCGGCAGTTTGAATAAGAGTGTGGTTTATCTTGGCGACCCTGACCTCACAGGTACCACCATATCGTCACTGTCGCCAGCCGCCAAAACGCCAATGACCTTTTCTGGCATTGACACCTCATTAGGCACACTGCCAAATAAGGTCGAAGCCCTGACTTCTGATAATATAACTATCGGGCATAACGATATAGTGGAAGACGATTACACTACTGCCTGGTCGTCGGGCGACAACATTAAGATGAGTTACTTCATTACTATTGGGTTTTGATTGGGCCTTATGAAGAAGCTATATTCGGTTACTAACTTCGCTCAAGGCATCAACGAGTATTCACCTCAAGGTGCTTCGGATATCAAGAACTTTGACATTACGAATGATGGTGTGCTGGAAACACGGCGCGGCTGGGAGGTTGGTAGCGATTTCAGCCTGTCAGTGCTGGGCGAAACAGGTGGGGTTCCACTTCAGGTTTTCTTTGCTAATGGCGACTTGCTAATGCAGTCTATGCAGGGACTCTATTCTGATCAGAGTGGCACCTGGACGGCAGTTACTAACTTGACGGGTGCTTCAGGCGTAACTTATACCAACTTTTTTGCGGCTCGACTGAAGGTGGTGGTAGCCGATAATAATCGAGTCTTCCTGGCTAGTACCAATGCCAACTTGTGGTTGGATACTAGTGAGTCCACCTTGGGGCTTTATAACTGGGGTGTTGACGCGCCGACACCTGACTCAGGGACAAGTTGGGATGTTGACTATCTGTATGATTCCGGGACTGCTGCTATGATGGAGCCTGGCGTTTACGCCTTTGCCTTTGCCTTTAAGTTGAGGCATGGCGGGACATCGCCTTTGTCTAATCGTGTTGTGGTCACAGTGCCGGAGGGGAAGAATCAAGTCAAGGTGACTATGACCGATATTGGCGCACCTACGACTTGGGAGGATGGTATAGACAAACAGGTTACAGGGTTAGCTATTTATCGCACCGACAAGGTGACAGAGGTTACTTTCACTGAAGGTGCCGGGTATGAACAGACATTGGTTGAGAGTGCGCCTCTTAAATACGCTGGAGCTTTGCCTATAACCTATAGCCTTAATTATTTCCTGAGTGGGACATTGGCGTATGGATTGGCATCACTGGCCGGGCCGTTAGAAGGATCGGCTAAACCGCCAAGCCATCTGACTAATATTGCCCTCTACGGCGGTCGTATTTGGGGGAGCATTGGCACTTCTGACCAATTAGTCTTCTCAGCCCTGGATGAAACTGCCGCTCCTTTATATGACATTTTCCCCGGCAGTGATGCGGTTATTCCACACATTGTCAGTGTGCGTGACCGAGTGACAGGCATCGGTGCTTCCCGTGACTATCTGGCCGTTTTCAGTAAGAACTCGATTCAGTTGGTACGTGGGCAAGGTGTGATCGCTGGTATCTATGGCAAACAGCAACCTGGCACTGACTTAGACTTGAGCCAATACCTGACACTGATGGGAGCCAAGGACGACTGGTGTGTGGCTGAGTCGTTAGGTAATGTCTATTTCTACTCCAACCATGACCAACGGGTTTATCGTATAGACCGGGACGGTAATGTGGCTTGGATATCTCAGGCTGTTCAGGAGTTGCTGGACAGTTTGGAGACACCTCTTAGCAGCCAAATCCTTCAACTGGTGGCTCACGAAGGTTCTATTTACGTGGTGCAGAGGGATGTGAACAGTGTTATCTTGCTTCAGTTTGATGAGTTGCGTGACCAGTGGACTAGCCATGACTTCGGTTCCTCGGCTGACATGACGAGCTTTGTTAGCAATCCTCGTCAGGAAACCGATTTCGCCTTGGGGTTGTATGCACTGCGAAACAATAATGATCAGGTGGCTAAAATCTTTCCTTACAGCGGCCCTGGATTCACCAATGACAACTCGGCGGCCATCGTGCCGTCCTACACCTCTCAAGAGTTCGCCTTCACCAAACCGACACGACTGGACTCGGTACGGATAGGCACGGAATCTGAGCAGGATGCCAGCGTGACTGTTAGCATGGAGATTGACGGGGTGACGCAAACGCCTCTGACCGGCAAGACTCTGAGCAAGAGCAACAACTTCACTATCCGCACCTTTCAGCGTGGCTACAAGCACAAGGTAGGATTCACCTTATCAGGCGCACAAACAGTGCGCTTCTTTGAACTACAGTTTAGGAGTCGATGAAATGGCAAGGACTAATTATGGCAACACTAACACCGGGTATATTAGGGATGTTAATGATGCTAGAAAGAAGAAGACCTGGGGTATGAGAAGGCAAGATCGTGCGCTTGAGCCAGCACCGGCACGTAGACGTAGTGACAGAGAGATAAGAACCAGATACCTGGCTGGTGACCCCGTCCAGCAGTTAGCAGCCCAGCCTCAGACGGGTACTGGTGACATCTTGGAGCAGATGGCGCAACAGTATTATGCAGATGCTATGCAGGGAGCATCAGCCATTGGGCAACAGATGGGCCAATCCTTCAACCGACGAGGGTTGGGTGATTCACCTCTGGCGGCTGGATTACAGTCACAGGCTATGAACCAAGCCTTGGGCCGGGCGCAGAGTGAAGTGGCTAAGATGCGGTTAGGATATGCTCAACAGCAGGATACGCTACAAAGACAAGATCAATCTGAGAGCGATAGGATGTTGATGCAGTTATTATCATTAGCGGCTACAGGTGGATTTAAGGTCGCTGACAAGATGGGTTGGTTTGACAAGTTATTTGGTAATGTGGAGTTAGACTATGCCACAGAATCATTCCCTGCTATCGCCGATACCGTCCTCAAGGATGAGACTGGTGCAGAGTTATCAGAGGATGCCCTGCGTATGTTATTGGGCTTGATATAGGGTTTAACAGGAGGCTTATACTAATGCCAGTAAATAAAGGGCTACTAATCTCAGCCGCCATTGCTAATGGCTTCAACGCTTTCCTGGACGCTCGTGAGAAAGGTGATCTGCAACGGCAGCGACAGGCTCTGGCTGATGTCGAGGAGCAGATGAAGACGGCACAGATGAATCAGGCTCAGCAACGGTTGGATCTGGGCGAGAAAGATTTTGGGTTAAGGGAAAAAGCATATGAGACTGGGTTGGAGCAGTACGCTGTCAAACAAGCCTTAGCGGAAAAGAAACAGGTGGCTGATATTGCGGCTAAAAAGAGAGACGATGAAATTAGGTTGATAACTCAAAAGAGGATGCTTGAGGTTATAAGGCAGAGAGGTCTCCCCGACCCTCTTTCTACTGAAGAAAAGTTCAGGGATGCGGCAGTGAGAGGTTCGGGGCTGGCGCAGTTGGATGGCGAGACACGTGAGGATTATGATGTCAGGTTATGGGGGATCATCGAAGGTGATGGCACCTCACCTGAGACGCAGCAGTTGGCTTTTAGCTTGCTTGGTTTTACGGGACAGAACCAGCAAAACATTTTTGGGCAAACACAACAGATGTTAGCTACAAGCAGGATCAATTACCTGAGCAAGCAAACAGAGGCTTTGATCCAAGCTATAGATGCTAAGAAGAAAGTAACTCCTGATGCTAAGTTGAAGTTGGTGAAACTGTTCCAAGGTGCGAGCGAAGACTATCCTGATTTGGCTGAAGAGATTGCGGCTATTGATACGATGGACGAGTTAGGGGCGTTCTTGGGCAATCCTCAAACTATGGCTATGATATTGAGCATGGAAGAACCGACTATGATCAAAACTCCCGATGGCGGGGTGTCGGTTGTTGACAATAACGATCTGAAATGGAATAAACCCAATCCGGCCATGACGGTATTGGTTGCAGGGAAGCCGGGATATGAGGGCTTGGAGGCAAGTGACATATCCAGTATCGAATCTAGCAAGGCACGTTTCAGGGGTAAATGGGAATCAAATTACTCTCTAGCCTATAGAGAAGTGGCGACTAAATTTTCCCAGTTCCGCAACCAGTTGGCCGGCTTTAATGCTGGGGAGATAAGGGCTCCTGAGTTTGACGTAGTGCTGATTAGTGATTTCCGTAAACTGCTGGATGAAGGGTCTGTGGTTAGGGAATCAGAATTTAGGATCGTCGGACAACTCCAAGACTTCTGGAACAAAATGATAGGTAAGTGGGAGGCTGAAGCAAAAGGTCGTGGTGGTATGTTGACTGCCAAATCTAGGAGCAGTTTGATTAATGCAATTCTTCGTTTGATGAAGGGTGTTCAGGAGGAGTACCTAGAACAGTATGCGGCTTCAGCGAGTGAGCCGTCTGAAGAACTTCCATATGGAGGGTCTGCCTATAGAGTTACAACTCGTTTCTCGGTTTTGGAGTCCCAGTATGGGGCAGATGTCTATGACAAGGTTAAGCCGGTACTGCGAGAGTTATTAGGGCCGAAACCGTTAGCGATCAACCTGGACGATTACAAATTGACCCGTTTCTTGGAACCCAAGAAGGTAAAGGGTGATTGGGTGGGGGTTATAGTGGATGATCCGGGGCTCGGCCAATCGCCGGGGTCAACTGGTGTTGAAGCCCAGCCAGCGGCAGGGGGCGCATCCGCTATGCCTACGCCAGAAGAGGTAATTTTAATGGATCGGGAACTAGGGATTAACTAATGGAAAACGTTGATAGTGAAGGTCGGATACTGCTAGAGAATTACGAGAGGTTCATTAACCGTAAGGGTGAAGGCGAGAGAGAAAAGCAGCAAGATATGTACAACGCTCATCTAGCCAAGAGAGGTGTTGGGCCACCTCTTTATTATGAGTTGTCTGGATCTATTAGGGACAAAGTTAATAGTTATCTAGGGCAAGGTCTGGGTGAGTATAAGATCCAGACTCTGTTATTGGACGATCCTGAGTTCGGCCAATTCCGGGAAGAACATCGTAAAAAGGAAAATGCTGGCTATACCAGTGTGCCTTGGGATGATGTGTTTGGCGAAGCTAAAGCTAGTGCATTAGGAGATGCCGTCAGTATAGTGGGGGCGTTATTTGATCCTCGATCCTGGGTTGGAATGGTGCAGGGGGTAGGCCAAGCAATGGATTTAGCCACCCGCTTAAAGATGGGGCAAACGGGTTGGGGACAAGGTGAAACCGGTTCTTTTGTGCCGTTGATGACAAAGGAACAGGCTAGAGATCAAACGCCTACCAGTCTGGATGAATGGCCGATACTTAGTAGTATGGTCGGTGAGTGGAAAGATTATACTGACGAGGGTGGGCGTAAGAAGATAGTGGCTAAGACACCAGTGAGAGGTGCTAGTGATGCACTCATGACTGCCAGTGTGCTGGGCAAAGGATTTGGGGCTACACTTCAATTAGCTAATATGCCCAGAGCGGCTATTATTGCAAGTAAAGTTGGCACTGGCCTGGACATACTTGACCCTTCCGGTTGGGCTCCGAGGGCGATCCGAGGGGTGGGGGGATGGCTTATGCCTAAGAAGGGTGAGAAGACATCTGCCTCTACGTTGAGAACAGAAGATCGATTGATGAAGAGGGAGTTGCTGAAAGAGCCTTTGGTGACTTCAGCCGTGACTTCCGACCCCAAGGCTATCAAGCACGATAACTTCCTATTTGAGAAGAAGAACAAGAAGTTGAGAAATCGGGTGATGGCGACATTGGACATGCCAACCATACTTGCAGAGAAGTTGGGTAACGTGACTGTTGCTACGGCTTCAGCCAAGGTGATGGCTGGCTTTGAGCAGTTTGAGGATAACTTCTATCGGGTACAGGAAGAGTTATGGAATAACTTAAGACAGGCGGTGGAAGCGGGTATAAAAGATTTCCGTAAATGGAAAACAGCCCCAGAGTTACAGGAAGGTGGGCCGGAAGCCACTTCAATGGGGATAGGGCTAAAAAACGCAGGTGTGGTAAAAGCACCGCCAGGGGTAATAATCGAGCAGGGGAGTGAGGCTTTAGCGGCTATTGAAGGGACTTTTGCCCATACTCAAGAGGCGTTTCATAACCTTCAGAAAGGTGAGAGCCGGCTTCCAGCTTCAGAATGGATTAAAGATGTAGAAAAATATCTTGAACTGAGGGATGGCGGTTCGGCAACTTACGGCCCATTGGCTACTGACTTAGAACAGCTTCAACAGATGCGTACAAGAATATTCCATGCCTTAAAGAAACGTCCACCGGGTGAGGTGGGTTTGCATCCAACTACCCGCAGTTACTTGAAGAGGATGTATCTGGGGTTGACCGATGATATGGATCAGGCGGCAATCAACTTCTCGGAAAACGCAAATCATCCTCTTTGGGGCAGAATAGGCCAGCATTTCGCAGTTGACTTCAAGAAGATTCGGACTTCTCATGCTAAAGGCAAAGCGGTGGCTGATGGTAAGGTGGGGCTGGCTATTAAGAGGGCTAGAGAGGAAGGCCACGACTTGATGGATTTTGTGCATCAGTACGCTTTCAGAGGAGACAAAGGCAAGAATGGTGGGCCGTTACTGACTTCAGAGATTGCACCTTTTTATCAGGCGATGGATGAAATAGATCCATCCATTGCCTCTGACTTGCGTTCGGCCATTGCCATTAGGATGATAGAGGAGAGCCGAGGCAAGGGTGGTATCCTGAATGTCAATAAATTGGGTGGCAAAATAGCTGACTTAGGACATGGGCGAGACAGGTCACAAGGTGAAATACGGTTGGCTGAACTGTTAGGCGATGATATAGCCGAAGATCTTCTAGGTATAGAGAAAGTGTTCAATGAGATGGAAACCTCTGGGGTTCCGATGGATGTGATTCGAGCCAAGGGGGGGTTGCCCCCGGATATGGGTTGGATGGAAGATTTTAAGGGGCTGAAATTAGATAATATAGCACGTCTTATTTTCGGTGGTGCGCCTGGTGTTACCGGCAGCGTGATAGGTATGGCGGCTAGTACTGCCATGCGGGGCGGTGTGTCTGGTGGGGCGAGAGCAGCCATGCTGGGTCGTGGTGCGGTGGCTTTGATAATCCTGGGTACAGATGCCTATAAAGGGTTAGTCGATACCCGTAAACGGTATGTGACAGGAGGAGGTTTCCCTCCCTTAGCCGAGGTGATAGCTTTCATTGAGAAGGCTGACCTGCCCACTAGAGTGGCGATCAAAGGCGGTCAGAGGTCTTACATTAGCCAACAGGAAGCTGGAGAAGGTGCAGCCCGATTAGCGAGGAAGGGTAGTCAGGCTTGGCAGCAGCAACAAGAAGCCTTAGACAAGATCATTAGTGGCCCATTACAACAGTAAATGCCGGACACGGAGACTGATCACGGTTCGCTTGAACTGGCACATGAAGTAAATAAAGAACTGCTGGAACTGCTGACATACAGAAGCCAACGGCGGTTCCTGTTAAGCGTTGGATTACTAGCGGTCAAGGTGGGCGTGATTGGGCTGCTGGGTGCGATGGTCTTCAAAGGCACGCCTATGGCTAACGGTGTCGAGAACGCTTTCTTGATACTGTTGACAGCGATTGCCACGACGCAAAGTAAGTTAACGCAGCATTGGTTTGGTGAGAGCGATAGCCAACTACTTAGAGAGGCAACGTCCTACGCAATGAATGACAGGAAGAAAAACAATGGCTGATGGTTACGAAGCACAATTGAAAGATCTGTCGATACGACTAGCCAAAGTGGAAGAGAATCTGGTGGCAGTACAGGTGGCTATAGGGCGTTTGGAAACGTCGAACAAAACGCTATCGGCTATCGGAATAGTTAGTGCTGCTGCTCTAGCCGGCATATTGGTCAAGTTAGTGATGGCATAACAGATGAATGAACTTCATCCTGATAGTTTTTCGCTTCTTAATCGAGGCCAAAAACTACAAGTCTCAGATAGCGGAACAGGCAGAAGAGTTCGATCAGGCGCATGGCATTCAGTCACCGGCGGCCAAACGTATGGCTTGGTTGTTGATGGCACTGAAGGTAGTCGCCATCTCATCGATTATGGGCGAGTTTCCTTTTCTCGACATCCTGCCGGGTATTGTTACGCTGGGCGAGAAGCTAGGCTGGTTCGGCGTACTGATGGTGTTAGTAGCAGCCTCAGTGGTGGCACTGATAATGATCGCTCAAGGTGAGAAGGATGAGCAGCGTATCCAGGTACACTCGCAGTTGTCAGTTGAAAGACAGAAACAACAAGTCATCAACCGTCGAGCGCAACGTCAGCGACGAAAGAACTCACCGTTTCTGCCTGACCATTAAATGGTATAATTACAGCATCTAAGTACTGACACCATTTAGAGACACTCACGATAAACCACTGCTAGTTGGCGTTGGCAGTGGTTTTTTTATGTCTATACTTTACGATGCAGTCCTACCACTCTGCCTACAATTCTAACCGTCTGCCCGTTGATGAAGATCGGACGGTAGTGCGGATTGTCAGGCAGCAGAGCAATGGCACCTTCATCTTTGCTGATACGTTTGCAACTGAACTCACCTTCAATCTCAGCGATCACCACGTCATCCGACTGAACGTCTAACACATCGATCTCTTCGACCATTAGCAGATCACCTTCAATGATGAAAGGTGACATCGAATCACCAACCGCCTTGACGATGATCTTGGCTGATCCTACCATCGATTTAGGCACTAGATGCCACTCCCTTACCTCATCTGACGTTATGTTGTCGAAACCGCCGCAAGGTATCGATGCCACTTCGGGGATAACGATAAAATCGTTACCTAATGGTATTGGTGTACGTGCATTGGTTTCTATTGTACTGGAATCATTACCTAGCAAGTAATCGGCAGTATAAGAAAACTCTTTGTCTATACCCGCCAAGTAATCTGCAATACGGCCCATCAGTTCGACTGATGCGTGCTGCCTTCCTAGCACAAGGTTACTAATGTGACCCTGTGTCACGCCACATGCGTTTCCCAGTTCAGTTTGGGAGACTTTTCTCCCTATCCTGGCTGAAACTTCCCTCAGTGCGTCACTTAAGTTGTTCATTGTACCATCTCCTTGCATTTAATCCGTGATAATAAAAGATTGATATTCACTTGACTCTATCACGTGAATACGTGTATAATACTGGCACGATGCACATTTAAATGTGCGACCAGAGTATAACCTATGAAGACTAATACTATCAAGGAATTCATGCAGGGCAAGGGTTTGAAGCAGGTTTGGTTGGCTGACCAGATGGGTATGAATCGATACACATTGTACGCCAAACTCGCCGGTCGAAGGTCGTTTCAGCAGCATGAACTTATCAAAATCAACGCTGTCTTGGGTACGGCATTTCAATCAAAGGGAGAGAAGGATGGAAGCACAAAAACTCAGTGATCTCATCGCTGAGTCGAACGGGAAGAAGACCATCTGGGAACAGTTCAAAGAGATTCGGGCATCGATTCGCAACATGCAGATCGGCATTCAGAGTCTGTTTGTCAGTGCTACTGTTTCGGATGCGGTTGACATGGATCACGAACAGCGTATTGCTAAGTTGGAGAAGGAGAGAGACAATGCCAGTAAGTAGTCAGCAAGAGAAGATCAATGAACTGAAGAAGGAATACGACTTGGATGATAGCGATTTCTGGTCGTTGCCTCAGAACAAGCGGGTGAGAATCCTGCGCCATGACACTTGCGAGAGGATCGCTAGTATGGAAGGCGTTCGGTATGAGAAGCCTGAGTGGTTGAGTCGAGGTGAGGCCGGTGTGTGGGCGGTACAGGCCAGTGGGTACATACCTAACGAGTCTGACGATCCTGAGAACATTCTCTGGACGACAGGTGAGGCATCCAAGGATAACTGCACTGCCAAGTATTTGGTTAACATGGCTGAGAAGAGAGCCAAGGATCGTCTGGTGCTGAAACTGATCAAGGCTTACGAGTACGGCATCAAGAGCGAAGAAGAGGCTGATGATTTCAAGGAACCAGAGGATGACAAGACTGTCAAAACAACGTCAACCGAACCGAAGGAGAAGGTGCCTGAAAAGGCCAGCGGTAATGGCAAAAAAGAACTGATATCCTCTCTGTATGAGCGGAAGAAGGCTTGGACAGAGCTAACCGTTGAAGCCAAGAACAGGAACAAAGGTTCGACAGAGGTGGATGGTAAGAACGTGGATACTTGGAAGGTTAAGGTACGGGAAAAACTGGAAGACATGTATGGCCCGGAGAGATCATGGACGGAGAAAACACCTCCCGCTGCCACATTTGAAGCAACAGAATTGTATGCAGCCTACACGGAACTGTTTCCTGACTTAGTGGATGAGGAGTAACGATGCAGAAAGTAACGATGTATCGAGTTGATGTAGTGGGCGGTGGCAGATCGGTCTATCTGCCCAAGCTGTCTGATGCCAGATTGTTTGCGGCTGGACATCCTGAGTTGAATTTCAGCGAAGTTACAGGCAAGGTGGAAATCACATCCAAACCGCAACTCTCGATGATGCTGTGTAGTGATTGGGTGGCTGAGAGAGAGATAGGCAGTTTCCTGCACAAAATGGGCTATGAGGTTGAGGGGCGATACGAATGAATATCGAGACAGAATTTGGATTGCCTAGAGGGAGAGAAACGACTTACCGATTCCTCTATCAACTGCAAGCCGAAGGCAGGATAAACATGTACGCTGCGCCCAAAGTGCTGCAACAGAAATTCGGCCTTGATCGCAGGACTAGCCACGAGTTGTTTCAGGATTGGGCTGACAATTGGGATGCATCCTCGTTTGAGGAAGCGAAGGAGAATGAGAATGGAGATTAAATGGAGATGGGGGGAGGATTCAGACGGATACTTTATGCAGTTAGGTCAGTTTGTGGCTCAGGACAAAGATCCGCAACGTGGCTGGCTCAAGCTGTACCGCCAAGTAGAGGCAGCCGTTGCCAAAGGCGAAGTGGCTGATATGTACTTGCACTGCGAGGAGATGGTGCTGCTGCGTGGCACCTTCACTATGATAATGAAGGTCATCGAGGAGCAGAGGCGTGAACGTGAGCGTGAGGCTTCTCTAGTCCGTAACGAAAAGGCCAGATCTGCCATGCTCGACTATGCCACTCAAGAGGGCCAGAGGAGATGAGAAAGCGCAAGCAGAACGAAGGCTTGTTTCCACATCCTTGGGGAAACTGGCGTGAGGAAGGCACCATCCCAATCGAGGCCAGTGCTGCATATTGGAAGGCTAACAACTTCAGTGGTTACGACCTTGTCAGCAACGGCAAGGTAGTAGCCTACGTCAAGCGAGTGACTTACGATCCAAGTGACGGCATCACTAACAAGGACGAAGTCGATCACTACGTGGCTTTAGTTGAGAGTGTCCAGCCTCACTATCAGTACCTGGAAGACCAGGACATAAGTAACATTGAGGACTTGGGCAAATGCAAAACCTCACGGTTGGCTAGGCAACGCATCCTGGATCACCTGACCGAAAATCAACACGGTTGGGATCAGTCGGTCGAGGTTCCATTTTAAACAAAAACAATGGGCGGGCTGCAACCGCCCATCATATAGATATAGGAGAGAAAGGGATTATAGCATGATTTCATTAGTTACATCAATGATGACGGCCATCTACAGTCGGGCTAAGTACAAGATCGACTTTCAGTTTTCACCGATACCGCTGCGGCTTTCGGCCAAAACAGAGGGGCTGACCGCTCAGTCACTGAGGCTTGTGCTGTTCATTGGCATTTACTATAACAACAAGTTTCGCAGCACACCGCTGATTCAAAATCAGACCGTCTGCGAAAAAACTGGGCTGAGTTTGAGAGGCGTTCAACGGGCCAGGAACCAGTTGGTCGAGGCCGGAATCATTGTGGCCGATCAACAGGATGGCAATCCAAAATCCAATCGCTGGGCCTACAAATGGACAGCCGAAATCTTGGGTTTTGACCCGGCTGAAAAGGATGAATCCAAGCCTGAATCTAAGCCTAAGAGTCACGACAAGGATGTCGGGGCAAGCGACAAGGATGTCGGGGCAAGCGACAAGGATGTCGATAAAACCATGTCGCTGGATGAGTTCTTAAACTCAATGACAGACAAGGTTTCAGGGCCGGAAAAAAAGGTCGAAAAAGCTGACATTAGATTTAAATCTATAGATTTGAATTATAAAAGAGGTTTTGAGGAGTCCAAATCTGAGGCAACCGCACAGCCAAAACCTGTAGCTGTCGCATCAGGTTTTGCTGGCGGCAACAAGGTTATCGACTTGGCAGACAAGATGGTGGCTCTGGTCGAAAGCAGGTTGGCAGCAGGTGAGGTTGTCGATCTCAACGATTGGAAAGCCCTAGCTTACGATGCCCTGCACAAAGACCGTGAAGGTGCCAAGTACCTGTTCCAAAGCTACCCAGAACTCGATTTGCACAAGGAGTGGTTCACACGAGTAAGAACCACTCACAAGCACTGGAGGGAGGGCTAGATGGGATTACACGAGTGGACTATTAGCGACAAGGATTCCAGCGGTAACCTTGAGGAAAGAGGCAAGGGTGAATACAAAAGGTTACGTGCCTCATTGCAATTCACGACCTCAACCGAAGTGAAAAACATGGCAGATATGTCCGATTGGGGTTGGGATGCCGCTAGAATCACTGATCTCTATCTGACACGCAGACCAGCGAGAGTCAGAATCGAAAACTTACATCGAGGATGGATGACAGCCGGTGGCGAAGTTGAATCACTGGATCGGTTCTTAGCTCGATTGATCGCAGATGGTCAGAAGTTAGCCGCTGACAGAAAGCCGCCGACACTGATCACCGATACTGACGACTTGGCCTCAAGCGGGATTCGCATGGCGGGAGAAGTGGCTAGTGAGATAATCGGTGACCTGGCTGGTAAGGCCAAGGTGATTACCGAAGTTGAAACCGAATCGGATAGTAACCGTCAGGTTGAAGATTCCGACATGGTTGACACAGAGCTAATAATGTCCGATAATTATAGTTCTGGGACGAGAATCACATCTGTTATGACCGATAAGAAAAATTAACCACGAAACCTCAGTCCTCGAAGTCTCACTACCACAGGGCTTTTCTGATTGATGACCGATAATCGAAAAGCCCTGTTTTTTATGCTACCAATTGTTACACCTGTTACGATTGGTAGTTTACGGCTGCGGATTCGGTGATTGTGATTTGAAATGGTGGAAAAGTCCACAGGATTCGATTTAAGCACGATGTTTGCTATTGAGGAAGGTAGAGCCATAGGAAAGGCTCTCAGAATCGCTTGTAGGCTATCTAGCGTTCGTAATTTGACAGGTTGCAGGGTTGTCGAGGCATGAAAAAAGCCACCCAGGTGATTCTAGGTGGCTTGATAGGTGGTTTTAGGTGGTGGTCAGGTGGCTAGGTTGTAGGCTCGTTCGATGGCGGATAAGGGCGAACCCTCTGCTAGTAGTTCATTGAGACCCAATTGCTCATCCTCGATGAACAAACAGAAACTGTCAACGGCGATGGCTGCACGATTATCGTCTACTTCACCATCCTCGTTGGCTGAGAACCAACCAATGTGATCGGTTAGCTTTCTCGACATTTCGACCACGTCTTCTAGGCAGTGCGCATCATCACTGCATACCTCGATACCGTTAGTTGAATCATAGATGCCGATTTTGACTGCTTTCATTTGCTCTCCTTTACCTGTGACTTCCCTGTCACTCTCTTGTAGTGAGCTTTCAAGTTTACGAGGTCGTCGATTGCATCCAGGACATCCTGTGTTTCCTTCTTGATGCCATCGATCTCCCGCTTGCACCCGTCCGCATCCCAAACTGAGAGGTTGCGCTTCTCCCGTGCATCCCAATATCGCCCTTCCCACAACTCCAACTTTTCGCCTAAGTTAAGCAGTGCCTCATCTTTCAGTGACCTGAAGCCTAACTCCAAGGCGTAAATCACATTCTTATAATCCCAATTGTGCGGTGGCTCCTTGATTTCTGGCTTAAGAAGCTCATTTATAAAGTCGCTCATCATTTGCTCTCCTTGCTAATTAACTCTTCCCATTCACGACGAACGAGAAGCTTGCAACGCCTGTTGTTGCCGGGCAGAAAGGTTGTTGAGAGGTTGCGCTTGTTGATGTGGTAAAACACAACCTTGTCCTCCGTGCCTGCCATTTCAGCAGCTTGCCTGATGGTGATCAACTGTTCCCATTTATCGAGGTATCTGCCCTCGACTCTGACCGATGTTATTTCACTCATGCTGTCTCCAGTCCCATCACGGTAGCACTGTAATTGTCGATCAATTTATAAGACTTGAAGGGATCGATACTAACTATCGTTATCCGCCAACCATACGTGCCACTAACACGACCTTCCGACAACGCCTTGAAAAACTCTTTCTTAGTAGGCAGATGGCCTGATGTGAATTGCCCTACCGATACCATTGGTGCTGCATAATGGTTGCCCCTGATGTACTCGTACTTCTCCTGTCTCGTCATAACTCTGTCTCCTTCATGCCAAATGCTGACAACTATGTCAGTTTGGACTTTAGATTTTACGTTCTCGATTCTCGATTTTAAGCCTCCGAAAACGAATTTCCGGTTGGCGATTTCAATTTTACCTCATGGTGACCATAAAGTCAAGTATAAAATCAGATTTTAAGCTTACGATAGCTATTTTTACCTGCGGAAATGGCATTTTAAGTAGAGTAAAATTAGCCTAGCATACGGTAGGCTACACGCTAGGATGTAGGCAGTGCAAGGCAAAATCAGGATAGCGGAAAACAGGAGCAGGGAAAACAGGCAGCGAAAAAAAGTTTGATGATGGTGCAAAAGGCATTGACTATAGGTATCATGCACTCGTATAATATAGGCACAGAATTTAACTTTTGGAGTTACATCACATGACAGAACAGGAACGCAAGCAACGCCGAACAGAACGCAAGCAACGCAATCAGCAACGCAAGCAACGTCTATATCAGGATAAGTTAGATGGTGCTAGACGAAACGTTCAATTAGCATTGAGACTTTCCAAACCGGCAGAACTGCCAGACTTGTTCCCTAACGTGTCGGCGTCTATTGAAAAAGTGTTCGGCAAGTCTACGCCTAAAAAATACCGTAGTCGCAAGAATGACGGCGTAGAACTACATTTTGCAATAGCTATTAGACAACTGCTTAGTTACTACAAAGTAAGCTAAGCATAAAAAAGCGGAGCTACTACTAATAGCTCCGCTAATTGACAACATAAGGGGTACTTACATATGTCAAGAAGTAAGAATAGCACAAAATCAACAAAGTTTCCATTCCCAGGGGTTACTTTGCGCATTGGCCCATCTGATCTAACTGGTGATGAGATTGCAACTATTGTCGTACTGAAATCAGGCAATAGAAAAACAGGGAATGTGATTCAAGTCTACTATATCCCAACTGCACAAAATCCCATTCAAGCGGTTAAAAGTGGATTGGATACCGCCGTCTGCGGTAGTTGCCCATTAAAACCTTCAGAGTCTAACGTCTGCTACGTCCGTAAATTCCACGGACCCGGCAGAGTATACGACACATTCAAAAATAACCGCTATCCTTTGATTGATGACCTATTGCCAGCACTGCAGCAGCAGGTCATGGAAATTCTAGCATCTAAGCCTATCCGCTTGGGTGCTTGGGGGGATCCTGCAGCAGACGTTGAGTCTAGTCAACGGTTAGCCAAAATAGGCGGACGTTATACATTGGCATATACTCATCAATGGCGGACTGTGCCAGAACTGAAACCATTTGCAATGGCATCTGTGGATAACCTTGACGACTACCAACTAGCCAAGTCTGAAGGGTGGCGCACTTATCGGCACCAATCGCTTGATAGATTGGAATATCATAGCGGCGGTCGTTTTATTGATATTCATAGCAAAGAATGGAATGGTGGATATCAAAGCGAAATACTTTGCCCCAATACTACCCACAAAATCCAGTGTGTTGATTGCGGACTATGCAATGGGGCTAACGGTCGAAACGGCAAAGATATCGTAGTTGCTAGCATTGGTGCCTAACATGCAAAACATCATTGAAATGATTGTGGCACTGTCTGTTTTTCATTCTCTGCTATCTATTTATGAGTCAATCCGAAACTTTCAACCAACAACCAAAACCAAAGAAGGTTTGATAAATCCAGAGGAGTAAAGATGGACATCCAGCGCATAATCCAGCTAGGCGGAGCCTATTGTGATGACTGCGACCAGCTTTGCTTCAGTGAAGAGTCGCCTAGTTGGGATATCTGTAGAGGTGAGGCTAAGGGGCAAGAAGTCGATCATTATTGCGACAAGCTGATATGTTGCGGTCAGCCAAACCCCATAGACATGGATGACTGCAACACTTACTGTGACACATGTTACAGCCAGCTATATGACAACGCTCTGTTTAGATAGGGGGAATATCTAATGTCAAATTACTACAAATATGACGCAAAGTTTGAAACAGACCTAGACGCAGCTTATAAGGTTATCGGCTTGCCTGAATGGTGGAATGATACAGAGGAAAGCGATATCAAGCTAGTCGCTTTATATCGTGCTAAACTGATCGAAAAACTTGAAACCAAATTGGCTGTATTGACCAAAGCTACAAAGATAGAGGTATTAATCTAATGACACCACTTGAAGCAATTAACCTGCTAGACTCGCCGCTAGATGGTATTTCACATGAGTCTGACATTGATAATATTGAGTATGACATGCAAGATGTTGTTGAAGCTGTACAATGTCTGATTGATACAGGTACGATCTACCACTTGCAAGGATATTATCAACGCCTAGCACAGGATATGCTGAACGATGGGTTAGTTCACATGCCATAGAACCTAAACACCTAAACCGACTATATAACGCCCCTAGCTTAACCGCAGGGGCTTTTTTTATGCCTTGACTGAGTTTGCACGCTATTTGCTGGCCTGAATCGGTGAGCAGTTGATAATAGGCATTTGGTGAATATCCCCCCCCGGGGGATATGATATGTACACTCTCACACTCCGCACAAAACAAAACCTGACACCAAATCCTAGCACTATATACTCTACCAAATCACACCGAAAAACCGCCTAGAATGCGCTGTATGCAATCGGATTAGCTCACACCATATCAGATACCATCTGACAGCCAAATCCTAGCCTAAATCTAGCATCCTGTACCATGCTAAACCGTAGCAGAATGCTGTCAGCTTGACCTGTATGCAATCGGATCGGCATTGACTACCATCAGGCATAGCAAAGCATAGGCAATGGTACAGGCAAGAGGCGCAAAGTCAATGATAGCGTGGGTTTCAGCCATGTTCAGACCTTCAGGTAGTAATATGGATAGTGATAATCAGACCTGAAGGTAGGATGATAGGGGGTAGTCCAAGATGGTGAGGCCGAAAAGAGTTAGGAG
>Ga0208813_1000613_pt1 | contig 25240 bp, 24 predicted proteins | sample MalvireepMed_904_FD_184250 | JGI IMG/M metagenome (GOLD analysis project Ga0208813, IMG submission 184250) | Marine viral communities from the Global Malaspina Expedition - Malaspina viral metaG DeepMed_904 (SPAdes) (version 2) | ecosystem: Environmental > Aquatic > Marine > Oceanic | place... | reverse complement strand
TTTTTTCTACCGCTCCAGATGGAACAGTCGATGTGACAAATCAAAAGTTTGTCGAGGGTTTGAATACTCATAGTGCATCCTCATGCGAGATGGGGACGCACCACTCCCAACAGGAGCAATGGCCCCCGCTTGGGTGGTGGTAGTTGACGCGCTAATGGCAATACCACTATCAGAAATAGTAATTTTGCGAATCAGGCGACGATTGGTTGAGATCGATTTTCACAGGCATTAAGTCCAGTGCTTCAGCTATCGGGCGAACCCGCTCTAAATCACTGCCTAACAGCCTCAATACATCTTTTTCCAACTTCAGTTGGTCAGATACTTCTATCCCTTCAGGACTCGCTACTGTGAGCGAACACAGTGGTGGTAATTGACGCTTAAAGGCCAGTAACAGCAACAATGGCCACGGGCCATCATCAGTGTTAACAATGCCAGCGCCTTCACCTGACACCATGCTGATTTGATTGGTACTAGGTAATGCGCCTTTGCAAAACCCTAATGACCATTCTCCAATCCTGACCTGGTTATCATCAATAACAGCCAAGCCATAGGCTTCAAGCAGCTTTGCCATATCGAACAACGCTTTTTGCGCCAGCGATATTTGGCCATTGACGTCCTTGCGAGTACGAAACTCCCAACTGACGTTATTGGCGCACGCGACGCTATCTAGCGCATTTGAGAGTTCAAATGGCCGCCCTTGATGATCAATGCCGACTTGTCCAACCAATCGATAACCCTTGTTGATTTTCTCATTGATTCGTCGGTCTGCTTCAGCGTTAGGATCAGTCGAATCAATCAATCGCTGCTGCGACAATTGACCTGCTTTTCCAAACCGAACTTCAATCTCCTGGTTATCTGAACCAACGTAAATGGCCCATTCTTTGGCTGTCCCATCAGAATGACTGTAACGGTAAAGAGCAAAGCACTTTTCCATCATCGATCCTCCCAGTGATCACCGAAGACATCAGCGGCAATACGGTGAATGGCTTCACGTTGCTCCAACTCAGCACGAGCCGTCAAAGACCGAACCAGTGCATATTCCACTGCGTTAGGAGCGCCTTTAAAAGCAAGTGTTAACTTTGCCCAGCGCACCAAGGTCCTTGTGGACATGGTGATACTAAGCTCAGCACCGCCATCCGCGCCGCCAATAAAAAGACGACGGATGTCACCTGCTACTTTCACCATTTTTTGGCGAAAGACTTCTGGCAAGCCCGGCGCAACGTTCTCCAGAATGGCTTCCTCTACAGATGGCTCTGCATAGGTCGCTTCAATGATTCTAAAGCGATCAAGAAAAGCCAAATTCTGTTGAAGCACGCCTTGATACAAGCCCGTCTGATCACCGCTGCCCGCACTGTTGCCGGTTGCGATAAAACGAAACTTGTTATGTGGCATGATGATCTCACCGCCATTTTGTGCGATGACCAACGGGGCACCTTCCAAAATGTCATTGAGCCCAGCCAGTTCAGCAGGCTCAGCAAGATCCATTTCATTAATGATCAGCAAATGGCCATGCTTGACAGCCAGTGCCAGCGGTCCATACACAAAGGTCATGTTGCCATTAACCAGTGTGTGGTGACCGATAAGATCGGACAACTCCAATCGACCGTGCGCAGTAATTTGCTGAACAGGCCAATTCAATCGAGAAGCAACTTGGCAAATTAGCGAGGTCTTACCGCATCCAGTGGGGCCTGTAATATACAAACCGTCACCGTCTGGGTTAGACAAGAACGCCAATACGTCACGTAAGTCTTCTTTTCTAAAAACATACTCGTCCTTGCGAACGGGAATGTTTGGATGGGTAGTGTCGGCACTAAATCCTTCCAGAACGAAAGCATCAGGAGCCGGGACATTAAACGCTTGATTCACTTGAACCAAAAATGGGGATTGTTCAGTCATGGTAAACCTCATCAGTTTTGACGAGGCCCCATGCCCCAGCAGGGAATGAAGTCCCCGTCGGGTGGTGTGTTGATTGTGGTATGGCTGTGTATGTAAGAGTTCAGCTCGCTCTATCATTCGTACCCAGCATTGGCTACGAGTGAAACTGCTTTCTGATGCACTCGATATAAGCGCATGAGAAAGGAGCCGAAATCGGCTCCAAGTGAACGTTAAAAATAAAATGAGCTCGGCGAGTCACCTGGCAGAACCAAGTTCTCTTGCTCAAGGCTGATTTTGATTGGTGTTTCAACGGGCTGCTCTGGCTTATTGGTGCTGATACGCAACCGCTCTTGTGGCGCTTTTCGGTAAGCGGCTAAAACCTGTTCGTCCAGTTCGCCTAATTTATCGGTGGCCAATTGCTTATAGTCCACCGTACCCGCCATCATGTAGCGGCTGAGTTTGACCCCAGCATAATCCGCATGAGCGTAATTACCCATCATAGCGACCAATTTTGACTGAGCGTCTCGCATTTCCTCTTTCAAAGATTTAATGTGATTTTCCAGTCGGACCACTTCGGCATGTGCTGAGCAATACTGCCGAGACAGCGATGTCCAGCGGTATTGGGCTTCACCCTTGGGAACAAAACAATCTTGTTCAGGGCATTTTGACGGTTCTTTTTTGGTCTGTACTAACTCCCAAAACTGAAGCGCTGTTTCTTGCAATTCAGTTAAGAACGCCGCGTCTCGTTGTATTTCAAACTCAATCAGTTGATCCTCAAAATAGAATACCAACCAACCACGCGTGCTATTGGTGACCAGTATTTGATGCTGAACTTGCACCCAATACAACTGGTACGCCTCACTTTGTTCTCGGTGAGCTTGCACATCCTCAAAAACTGACTGACAAGGACATTTCAGTTCAACGGGTTCGCCCGCATCGTTGATGCCATCAAAGCTGGCCCGAAAGATTGCGTTATGATCGGCTTCTGCACACAACGGCAGAAGAAAGTCATTATGCGCATTCTCAAATGCTCGCCTTGCTTGAGGCTCCAACCGAATACCGCGAAGCACATTAGGATTATTCGACAGGTCTTCCGGTAATACGAATCCAGTTTTTTCTGCCCATAAACGCCAAGGTGTTTTGTAGGGTGAACGCCCCATAATAATTGGGGCTTCAGATGCCGTAACCCCTGCAATGCGCCACTGGTGCCATGCAGGAGTACGTTGTGATAGGTCGATAACCTTCATATTGCCTCCTTTGAGGGGAGACTCCCCCGAAGGAGAGAACGCCCCTTCAGGGTTAAGTGGTTACTTTGCAGCTTGTGCTAACGCTGTTTGGTGCTGAACAACACTTGCTTGAACCGAATCAATTGCCGCTATACCGGCTTGAATCGAACCTACGACAAGGGCAACAACCAATACCAAGCGAAAAAGTGAGGCTGATTTAGTCATGGAAGATCTCCAAAAAAAGACGAGACCTTCCCCCTGACAGGAGAATAATCCCGCCAGGGTTAGTAAAATGAATGCGTGGCGCTAAGAAGCTAAAGGCTGTGTGAGCGCTTTCGCTGCTTGTTGCTGTGCATTAAATATTTCTTGTTTCGCAAACGTCAGTTCAACACCCTGAAAATGTTCATTGGCATATTCCAATGCACTATTCCAAGCGTTTGAAGCTTCTGCCCGCTCGATAAGCTTGTAAACAAGCCCTCGGGTTCGATCATCAACTTGCTCGGGTGGAATCACTGATGGCTCAACAACGTGTGTTGCTTGGCCTTCGATAATTCGCTCAGCTTCGTCTTGATCGAAAATTCCCACAAAGCCAAACGCAATGCGGGAACACTGGATCATCGATTTATGTCTTAGCATTCGCTTAGTGTGCGTCTGCCATGGACCATCTACACGGTAAGGGCCATTTTTGCCGTTACCTTCAAAAGGCGGTCGATAGACTTCATCCAGGTATTCAGTGATTTTGACTGGGTGCGAACGATCGCGCCGGTAGATGATGCATTCCATCCATTCCGGGCATTCTTTCGCGCCATCCAGTGAGACTTTGTTTTCTGAAGTCTTAAACTCCATGCCATCAAACTGGTCGTGTTGATTGATGATGCGAGACCATCCATCGACACCTACCACTGGGATAATCCCAGCTTGTTTATCAGGGAACGCAAAAATCTCTTTGGTGAAAGGGTTCAAGCCGTACTGATCTGCAACCACCAAGAGCGCCATCATCTGCTCATTGGTCGGTGCACTACCGTCACGTTGCTTGAATGCTGTTGCTTTTAGGGTATCGAACAACTTGTTTGGATCGACACTAAAGCGCTCAGCAAAGCGTTGGATTAGCTTTGGTTTTTCCATTGTGGACTCCGACAATCAAAGTGGGAGTCTGCCCCTGACGGGAAAGTACTCCCGACTGGGTTAAAGCGTTTTTGCTCGGTTAAAAATCTGGTTCAGGATATGTTTGTGCCCAATTAGCTTGGGAGCCCGCATCATCCGCCGGTGATGGTTCAGATGCTTTGTTCACACTATCAAGAAGCAGAAACTCGTCCGCGTCCACTTCGGTCAATCGATGCTTAATGCCATCTTTCTCCCATGAGCGCGTGCGCTGAGGACCTTGAACAAAAAGCTTTGCTCCTTTTTGGATCAAATCTTTTGCTCTTAGCCCTAACTTAAATCCACCACGATCTCGAAAAACAACCCGATGCCATTCCGTATGCTCTTTGAGCTCATTGGATTGACGGTCGCGCCATTTCTCAGAAGTGGCCAGCGAAATGCTGGTCACCAAATCACCTGATGGATAGGCTCGCGTCTCTGGCTCAGCGCCAACGTAGCCTATGAGTGTTACTTGGTTTTTCATGATGTTCTCCTCGTCTTAGTTGAACTCTGTGCACACAGTCGCTTCTACCCGGCTGGGCAAAGAAGACTGACGACGCAGATAGGTTGGTATTTCGAGTAAAGCCATGTCGTACTGATGTGGCTCTTTGTAAAACGCAGATGTCAAACGGGGCATACCAGGAGCTTTAGGCACTGCCATTGGACGACGTTTTGGTGTTGGTGTGAGCAATCGCTTGATTTGAGTAAGTACAAATCGAAACGGACGCACGCTTTGACGAGCAAGCAATCGCAAAAGCGACCAGCTCAGTTTTGCAAGCAACATAATGCCTGCGATTTGGATAATAAATCCGAAGATATATTCCATTGGTGACTCCTTATGTTGGTTTTGAAGGAGTCACCCCCAACTGGGGAAAACTCCCCCAGTTGGGTGGTGAAAAGGCGAACCGTAAGGAACGCATGGTTGAGCATGTAAAAACATGCAGGCTATTTGTTTAGGGAGGCTAGCTACCTCTTAGTACCACTGAGAATACTCAGCGGCGGGCTTCCTTTGAGCTCATGCTCTCAGGCGCAGATATCACTGAAACAGATCAGCAATATTTGATAGTCAGTATAACCGTCTTATCCAGACAGGATAGTCAGAAAGATGCTCAATTCTTCCACCTAGCTGAAAGGCCATTACCGCACAGAGGATTAGGCTAGGGACTGATTTTTGTCATATCAGGAGCAAACTTATGGCCCAAGCAAAACCCAATTACTCAAAACCCATCTTTGAACAATCATTCACAATTAACAGCTTACAGGCGCAACGTGTCGTTGACCGTGTTTTTAGACGGACGGTCAGTGCGCTTTACGGAATCGATGTCATCCTGCGCATCATTGGCGATGAGAACGAAATTGATGAAGTGGAACAGATCATTAGCCAGTTGATCGAGGATTGCGCTAAAGCGGTAGACAACGAACAAGCTCGTTTGGACAAACTGATGGAGTCCAACGGCATCGATGAAGTACCTGACTACACCGACCCGATTACCTTCAACGCCAAAATCAGCTCGCCTCAGGTTGGCCAGTTTGTCGGCTTAGTTCGCAAACTCGATGCGTTGATGATCTCAATGGACACACTCTGGTTGTCTAGCGTGCTCAGCAACAAACAACGTGTTGATGGCAACTACGCATGGCAACAGCGCATTATCAAACTTGCACGACGCATTATTGATATCGAAATTCGAGCACGAAAATCAGCTCAAGCCAAAGGTAAAGAAGCAGAAGTTGAACAAGCGGTGCCTTCAACCGATGACGATATCACTGAAGAGGAAACAGATACCCCCGCCAACTAGCCAACTAGGCTCCCATCAACCAGCCCCTCTCGAAGGGGCTCTTCATCTTGCTGTATTTTCTATCAAAATCATTAAAATGAATTTAACTGTCATTTTTGGCCAATTTACATGAATAGAACTAATTTTCTCGTTACTTTCTTGATAGTGTTGTTCGCTATCCCTGCATTTGCAGAACACCCAACATCGTTCAGCCAGGCAAAACGATTTGCCCGAGAAATTTACCAAGACAACCAGAGTACGTTTTACTGTGGATGTAGCTATAACAATGATGGTGCGATTGATGCTGCATCTTGCGGATATGAACCAAGGAAGCAACCGAAACTAGGAGAACGCTTGGAGTGGGAGCACGTTGTCTCAGCTTGGGAAATTGACCATCCACGCCAATGCTGGCAAAACGGCGGACGTCGGAACTGCGAAAAGAATGAGCCTGAGTTTTCTAAAATGGTTTCGGATCTCCATAACCTCGTACCATCTGTAGGAGAGCTCAATGGGGATAGATCAAATTTACGATTTGGCATGATTCCGAATGAACCAAGATCCTATGGTCTATGTGACTTCGAAGTTGATTTCAAAGACCGTCGAGCAGAACCACCAGTTAACCGTCAGGGTGATATTGCTAGAATTTATTTCTACATGCGTGATCAATACGGCCTAAGACTAAGCAGGCAACAAACTCAGCTATTTGAAGATTGGGCAGGAATGGACCCTGTTGACGAATGGGAAAAAGTGCGTGATTTGAGGATTCACCATAACTGTCGTTTTTATTTTTATGCTCGCAGTCTAAGGCTTATTACAAGCAGTGGCTAGACGCTTCTTATAAATATTCTGTTGCAGATATAAGGAATACTCAATTTGTGCATTAATCTTACCCCGTTAGGGCTCAGGCTTGGTAATAAAGATGCACAGGTGAATTGCTCATCAATAAAATTGTTTTATTGAGATAATACTTGCTTTTCGCCAGTGTGATTTTTAATCTCAATGATTAGACAGGTGCTTTGTAGTCGACAAGAGGGTATGCATGGGCATAGCGAACATAATGTCTAAGCGCGTAGTGAGTGTTCACATGGATGACAGCTTACAGTCGCTTAGAGAGCTATTTTCGGCAACGGGATTTCATCATTTACTCGTGGTACATGACAATGTACTTACCGGAATCATTTCAGATCGCGATTTTTTAAAAGCGATAAGTCCGTTTATTGATACCGTTGGTGAGCGAGTGCGAGACAGAGCAACATTTAGATAAGCGTGCCCATCAAATCATGACCCGAGAAGTCATCACCTTAACCCCGGAGGATTCCGTTTTTACTGCCATCGAATTGTTCAATAACAATAAGATATCGTGCATACCCATAGTCGACATACATTATCACCCAGTGGGTATAGTGTCGTGGCGAAATGTGATGAAGTTTATGCAGAAAAGGGTAGAAGCAAAACGCTAAAATGGCGCTAGCACCTTTGACGAGCGTTTTATCAAAGGTGATAGAGCGTATCGAGCAAGCGCCAAATTAACGTTACATTTATTCAGAAGCTGCTAGGCTTTTCTATAACTTACTTTAAATAGCAGGCTATATAAAACGGGAACGGCAATAAGCGTTAGAATTGTCGCGAATGTGAGTCCGCCCATTATGGTCACAGCCATATCGGCAAAAAAAGCATCAAACAACAATGGAGCCATCCCCAATATAGTTGTCACGGCCGCAAGTGCTACGGGTCTGACGCGGCTTAGTGTGGCTTCAACGATGGCGCTTTTTATTGCCAATCCTTCTTCAATTTGAAGATCAATTTCTTCAATAAGTACTATGGCATTTTTAATCAGCATCCCGAATAAACTCAAAAAGCCCAGTAGCGACATAAAGCCGAATGGCATATCAGTAGACAACAAGCCCGTGACTACACCTACTACCGCCATGGGGACAACCAGCCATATAATAAGCGGTTGGCGTACGTGGCCAAACAATAACACCGAGATAATGAACATCACTAAGAAACCAGCGGGTAAACCTGCACCTAAGGCCTGTTGAGCTTCGCTAGCGCTTTCAAACTCACCACCCCATTCAAGGTTGTAGCCCGCAGGCAAATCAATATCTTCAATTAACGGGCGAATACGCGCCAGCGCTTTGCCTGCGGTTTCATGTTCGCCAGGCTCTGCTTCAACGGTTATGGTGCGCAGGCGATCTTTGCGATGAATGCGCAGCTCTTCAGTCATAAGGTCTAAGCCATGTGATACCTGGGTAAAAGGAATATACTGACGTTGCTGAGAAGACCATACTTGAGACTCGCGAATAGACTGAAGAGCCGTGTCATCGGCGTTCCCCATTTTTGCCATGATATTATAGGCATAATCACCATCTTGCACGGTGCCCAGTTTCACACCACTGCTTGCGTACTGTACGGTTTGACTAAAATCTGAATGCGAAACCCCAGCAATTCCCGCATTGTAGTTGTCGAACTGTGTGTTTATTGCAAACCCTTTCTCTCGCCAGTTATGACGAACATCAATCACCTGACCATCTTCAAATAAACGGGCTTTGGCTTCTTCTGCTAGTTGGCGTAACACTTCAGTATCTGGACCTGAGAAACGCGCTTCGAGTTTAGCGCCTGAGCCTGGACCAAATTGCATGCGCTCCATATAGAAATTGGCATCTAAATCCAAATCACTTAGCTTGCTGGTTAATGCACGTTGAATGGCAGGAATGTGCTCTAATTCGCTGGCACGGACCATAAAGAATGCATAGTTTTCATTAGCGCTTTTTGGCGCGTATGTCAGCGTAAATCTATCAGCACCTTGCCCAATAAATGTGGTTACGGCACTGACATTATCCAGCGCTAAAATACGTTTCTCTGCTTCTTTGGCAATTTGCTCTGTCGCGCGAATGTCGCGGTCTTGGGGCCCCCAATAGTGCACAAAAAATACCGGTGCATTTGATGGTGGAAAGAACCCTTGTTTGACCATACCAAAACTGCCATAGGCAACAATGGTAATAACGAGGAGTGCTGCAATGGTTACCCAACGCAGTTTCAGTGCGCCGATAAGTGTGTGTTTAAACCACTGTTGTGCAGCGGAGGGCGCATCACTTTGTGATTGCGACATGCCCTTGCGATAAAAATGTGCGCCTAATACGGGGACCAACGTTACGGCAAGTATCCAGCTGATCATCAATGAAACCAACACTACGGCAAACAATGAATAAAGGAACTCGCCGGTTGCATCGTTAGATAAACCAATGCCAGAGAAGGCGGCAATACCTATTATGGTTGCGCCTAATAACGGCCATTGTGTGCGCTTAACAATGAAGCTGGCTGCATCTTTTGCTGAGGCACCTGTTGCCATTCGCAGCATCATGCCTTCTGCTACCACTATTGCATTATCGACCAGCATACCCATGGCGATGACCATTGCCCCTAATGAAATACGCTGAAGCTGAATATCCATCAACCACATGATGAGGATGGTACCGAGTACGGTAACAAGTAATACAGTGCCTACCACAACCCCAGAGCGCCATCCCATGAATAAACACAAGGTTAATGTTACCACGGCCACAGACATCACAAGGTTATTGATAAAGCCGTCCACCGAATCATCAACTACTGAGGCTTGATCGTAAATGGGAGTCAGGGTAATACCAACTGGAAGTTGTTTGAGCAGGGCCTCCACTTTTGCATTTACTCGCTCGCCGACATCTACGATGTTCACATCCGTTAATGCTGACACACTTAGCGTAAGGGCTTCTGCACCGTTATATCGCACTAATACAGGCTGAATATCAGCAGGTTCGAGTTTTAAGGTCGCAACATCAGCAACACGCAAAGAACGGTTTGTACCAGGGATCACCAGTGATAGATTTGAAATTTCATCTAATCTGTCTGGTGCACGCTTGACAATCAAGCGCACGTTTTTTTCATCCACCTTTACGCGCCCACCATTGAATGGTCGAAGATTGTCTTGGAACAATGAGGTCAAATCTGGGAAAGAAATACCCAACCCAGCGAGTTGATATGGGTTGATGTAAGCAACAATTTGCTCTTTTTGAATACCGGTTACGTTGACCTTTGCCACACCTTCAGTGGTAAGTAAATCTCGACGAATAATTCGGGCAAACTCACGTAACTCATGGGTGTCGAAATCTGGAGCGCTGAGAGCGTAATAAAGCCCATAAACATCACCGAAGTCATCAAATACTACGGGGTCTTGAGCGCCCGTGGGCAGCGAACTGGCGGTGTCGTGAAGGCGCTTCCTCAATTCGTCCCAAATTTGAGGTAACACATCACTATCGTAAGTACTCTTTACCTCTACGGTAATTTCAGAACGCCCTGGAGAAGATATTGAAGTCACTTCTTTTAATTGGGGCATTTGTTGAATAGCGATTTCTAAACGTTCTGTGATTTCACGTTCAACTTTTTCCGCGCTAGCGCCAGGATAAGCAGTGTATATCTTAACTTGTTTGATGGTAAAAGCAGGGTCTTCAAGTCGACCAATTTTGGTCATAGCCAGCACACCACCTAGTAGCAGTATGATGACCATCAGCCAAACATTTACGGGTTTGTCGATTGAAAAGCGGGCGATATCCATGGTTTATTTTTCTCCCTTATACGGAAGCACTTTCATGTTTTCTCGCATTTGTGCTGCTCCAGCGGCAACCACCTTTTGACCAAGTGAAATTGGCCCTTCTACTACAGCAATATCCCCCTCGATATGTTTGACATCAACGCTGTGTTGTTTCACTGTTTGTAGACTGTCATCAAGTACCCAAACGGCAAAGCCATCGTTCTCATCACCGACTAGTGCTTTCACTGGCACGACTAAGCCGTCGGAATATAAACTACCTTGAAGGCTTACTTTAACCACTGCTCGAGCACCAGGAGTGAGTGGTAATTCTTTTCGAGGCTCCATGGCGAATACTACTTCGTAGGTTTGAGATACGGGGTCCGGTTGTGTGGAATGCTCAACATAAGTTACTGGGTACCACTGACTGCGGTTTGTCGCCAATGTGGCACTCGCTTGCTTAATGCCACGCCCTATGTTGGCGGTAAGTAAGCGCTCTGGCACATTGATATTAAAGTAGATTTTCGACACATCTTGCAAACGGGCGATAGCAGTCCCTGATTTTACAAAACTGTTATTTTCTACAAGACGTTGGGATACTTTCGCATCAAATGGCGCGTAAAGCCGAGTATAACTTAAGTCTTGTTCTGCGTTTTTAAGGTCAATAACAGATAATTCATAGGATGTTTTTGCCGAATCCAGTGCGCTTTGAGATACCAAATTTTGTGCGGACATTTTTTCAATTCTATCGAGTTCTCGTTTTGCTTGTTCTAATCTGGTTTTAGACTCTTCAACTCTGCGCTCAAAGGGCTTTCTGTCTATTGTGGCAAGCAGCTTGCCTTTAGTGATATCACTGCCGGTAACTAAATCGGTTTGTATTAATCGGCCAGAGACTTCAAAACTCAAATCAACAGTTTTCACAGCAGATACGACGGCAGGAAACGTAAATTCGTCAAAATTGGGAATAGGTGAGACTTCAGCAAACTTCACATGCCGCACTACCTCCGATTGTTGCTGCTGAGCTTTTTCAGGTGAGCAAGCGGTGAAAATAAAAATAGAAATAGAAAAGAGACTTAGCGCTAGAGTATGTGAGTAGTGTTTCAAGGACATAGTCGTATGCCATCCATTAGTAATATGTTGAACATAGATAACCAGTATCGTTGCATTTAAAAACAACCTACGTTGCAAACATTGTGCGCCTTATAGTATGCTAATACAAAAGTAAACTGGCGAGCGCATTATGGTTCATCTGCATTGAAAAGTAAACTGGTCGGTGTAAAAAGAAGTTTTATATGATTAAGAGAGTAGACCAATGGCTGGCAATACACGAACCCTTAGCGACTTAAAACGCGAAGCGATTATTCAAGCAGCGACGCAAGCGTTTCAAGAATTTGGCGTGAAAGGTACTAGCATGGATAAGCTTGCTGAGTTGGCTAATGTGTCTAAGCGTACTGTGTATAATCACTTTTCTACGAAAGAAGATTTAGTTATGCATCTTGTCACCGAGCAGTGGCAAAGTGCCATAATGAATATCACAGCGCATTACTTACCTAACGAACCTCTCGATACACAGCTGCAAAGCATCATTCTCAAAGACATCGAGTTTATGGTAAGTGAAAGTCATCTTGATTTAGCCCGTGTAGCGATTGGCTACTTCTTTTATGAACCTGATAAACTCAAAGACGAAGTAGCGCAGTTAAAAGCTCAGGAAACGGCCATGCATCGATGGCTCAATGATGCAAAGGCTGATGGCAGATTGGCTTTTGATGATGTTAAATACGTGGTGAATGAAATAGACAGTTTGGTAAAAGGGCAGTGTTTCTGGCCACAGCTTTTTAAAATTGAAGATGCGCTAAGTGACGAGGCTAAAAAGAATATTGCCAAGAACATTGTTGCACTAATTTTGAGTCGATATGCAATAGAGAGTAAATAGCGTGTTAAACGGGGAATCTATTATCATACGTAGCTGTTTGAAGTAATGCTCAGAAGATCTGAAGGCTCAGGTGGGCTATCGCAGGCCACGTCATCGTGGTGGTGAGAGTCACATTGTTGTTCCCAACCGGTTGCAGCGTCAGTTTAATCCTACGGCGCCAGATGAAGCCTGGGTAACGGATATTACACATATCCGCACTCACGAAGGTTGGTTATATCTGGCAGTGGTCGTGGATTTGTTCTCACGCAAAGTGATTGGCTGGTCAATGCAGTCACGCATTACCAAAGACATTGTGCTGAATGCGCTGCTGATGGCTGTCTGGCGGCGTAATCCTAAACAACAAGTGATGGTGCATTCCGACCAGGGAAGCCAGTACACCAGCCATGATTGGCAAGCATTCCTCAAAGCTAATGGCCTGGAAGGTAGCATGAGCAGACGAGGAAACTGTCACGACAATGCTGTTGCTGAGAGTTTCTTCCAACTACTGAAACGTGAACGCATCAAGCGAAAAATCTACTCAACAAGAGACGATGCCAGAAGCGATATCTTTGAATACATCGAGATGTTTTATAACTGCAAAAGAAAACATGGTTCCAATAATCTGCTGTCACCAGTAGAGTATGAAAACCGTTACCAAGAAAGGCTGGGAAGTGTCTAAGTTATTGGTAGCGATTCACTGGCATATTAATCTATAATCAACCCTATGAATGAGCCTTGTATAGAGTAAACTTTGTTATGCCACACCATATATCAAAAATTGATAATTCTCACATTATAATGGTGGTATATGAAGGAGAGATAGACTTCGATGAACGCACTCAAATCTTTCAAACAATAATTACTGATTACAAACAAAAAGCCATTTATAAGTTACTCATTGATTATCGATTAGCCAATTTAAAAGCTTCAAAAGTTGAACAAACTATTTTCGCGAGATTTGTAACATCAGAACTAAAATTCAAACACGCTGCAATTGCAATACTCGATAATGAACCTCAAAATGGTATCTATCCTGCAATCAAAGATAATGTCCAACTTACTCAATATAGAGTAAAACAGTTTTCAGATGAACTTGAAGCATTGAACTGGTTAAATTCAATCTAACTCAACACAGTGCCATCTAAGGAAGATGCGAATAAGTTCCTGATGTGAGATCATAGTGACATAGCAATCCAGCAGGAACCAATGTTCCATGAGCCACCAGTTCACCTTTGCCGATAGCGAGTTTTCCAGCAAACGCCGTCAGACTCGTAAAGAGATATTTTTATCCCGAATGGATAACCTGCTACCGTGGTCTCAATTGCTGGATGTAATAGACCCTTTCTACCCCAAGGCGGGTAATGGTCGCCGTCCGTATCCGCTGGAAACCATGTTCCGCATTCACTGTATGCAGCAGTGGTACAGTCTTGGTGATGAAGCCATGGAGGACGCGCTGTACGAGATTACTTCAATGCGCCAGTTTGCACAACTGTCACTGGATAAGGCCATTCCTGACCGCACCACCATCATGAATTTCCGGCACTTACTGGAAAAACACACACTCACGCGCAAGTTATTTAAAACCGTCAACCAATGGCTGTCGGATTGTGGTGTGATGATGACACAGGGCACGTTGGTGGATGCGACGATTATTGAAGCGCCTAGCTCCACCAAGAACAAAGACAAGCAACGTGACCCGGATATGCATCAGACCAAGAAAGGCAACGAATGGCACTTCGGCATGAAAGCCCATATTGGCGTGGATGCCAAGAGCGGCTTAACCCATACGCTGGTGACTACTGCCGCCAATGAACATGATCTGAATCAGTTGAAAAACCTGTTGCACGGCGACGAGGAATTCATCTCTGGTGATGCTGGTTATCAGGGCGCAGAGAAGCGGGAAGAACTGAAAGACTCGAATGTAGAATGGCTAATTGCCGAGCGTCCCGGCAAGGTGCGAGCCCTGAAAAAGCATCCTCGTAAGAACAAAACCATTATTAACATCGAATACTTAAAAGCCAGCATCCGGGCAAAGGTAGAGCATCCGTTTCGGATCATCAAATGTCAGTTTGGCTTTATCAAAGCACGCTATAAAGGACTGATGAAAAATGACTCTCAGTTAGCCATGCTATTCACCTTGGCAAACCTGTTTAAAGTAGACCAAATGTTGCGACGACAGCCAAGATCTGTCTGAAATCCGGGAATCGCCCGAAATAGGGTCGAAATCCGGCCGAAAATTGGGGAGAATTGGAAATTTGGTGTTCAAAAGTTAGGCGGTCAGCTCAAAGCTTCGCTCGATACCTAAATCGCAGGACCTATTCGCAGCTTCCCTAAAACTCAAGCTTATGCTAATCGATCAAGCTATTTAGTAAACTTCGGAAGAATGATGAATCAAACACTTCTATTTCTTCATCAGTACTGGTTCCATTAATACTGATGAAGCAACTTCTTTTAATTATTCCCCGAAATTTCTTCTGTCGCCTCCTGACGCAGTTTCTGGGCATCCATTCCGTTTAGCCGTTCAATGGCTCTGTCTGCGGTACTTTGACGGTTTCCATCAACGTTTAGGGTACTTCCTGAGCCAGTGAGTCTTTCCAGATCCAGTGGCGGTACTTCGGGTAGGTTGCCTGTTATCGATAAGATACCTATCCATTCATCCAGATTGACTTGGCTCCAATCCACCTGGTTTAACTGACTCGCGGTTAAACCTTCACAGTTTGGTGACTTGGCACTGCCCCAGCCAAGGCCCAATTGCGGACGTACTTGTTCCTGAATGATCCGTGAAAGCGGCGAAGTAAAGCAGCAATATGACTGCCGTTTTTCAACACAGGCACCTAAGAACTTAGACTTGCAGTAAGAGCCTACATAGTGGCAACTCTTCAATACCCGCTTGGCGTTCATTTCAAACTCGCTCTGCTCACATTTCCAGATAAGCTGAATGAGGATCATGGTGACTGAATAAATCATGTAGGCCGTCATAACCGTACTCAGAACCGCGCCCGCAGCGCCACCCAATGCAAAGTTACCACCCGAAACGACACCATCGGCTCCAACAGCGCCACCAACGTTACTAAACAGTGCCGATTGCGCCCCCGAACCAAAGGTCGTACCTACCCATTCAGCCGTTTTGTTGGTCAACACCTGCATGAAGCCAGTCGCAGCTTGCTCCGCTCCCGCACCAGCAGCCGTTGATGGTCCAGCCCCCATAAGAGAGTCCCATGGAGACACAAAGGGCTCTTTGACCGCACTCCAGGTACTGGTGATCGGTTCCCTGAGCGTATTCCAAGAACCATAGATTGCCGAAGACGGATTCATGGCCATGACTGCCGTATCAAGCTTGTTAACCGCCACTATCATCGTGATGTAATCCGATAGCGACACGCCACTTGGCTTTTCACAGCAATCCACTATGCCACCAACGGCTTTTTTGCACTGGCCAGCATTCCCTTTAAAAACCGTACACTCGACGTTATCTTGGCCATCAGCTCCCGTGCATGACATATCATTGGTCATAAACTGCGCCGCATTAAGCATCGCAGCGGCTTCTGCAAAGTTAGCCTGCTTGATTGACTCTGGCTCTAAACAATCTGTGCCCATACAGCGAACAGGCCCCTCACAGTTGTATTGAGTTTCCATTCGTGCATTTTGCACTTCAACGCTTTGTCCGCAGTCATACACCAAACTTTGGATATAGCAGAAGCCTTCATGACCAGCCCCGCCTTCAGTGCATTCGGTTCTGACGTACTGGCAGGCTGGGTTTTGCTCTAGCGCGGCACACGTATTGGTGGTCGTGTTTTGTCCGTTATTGACGATGGTTTGCGTATTACCGTTGGCATCTACCCAGCTATCTGAGCTGCCCATGTTGAACTCTGGATGAGCAGTCGAAGCATTGTAGGTCGCTCTTGCCCTCCAGCATGAGAGCCCCAGTCCATCAGAGCTGCCGCGACTGGTTAAATGAGCAGGAGAGGAAACAACCGCCGGATAAAGGCTTCCAAGATTGGCCAACTCGCCACTACCAACCGTTAACCCGTCGATTCGTTTTGTGCCCGTATCCAAACACTGCCACTGCACCGCAGTAAACTGATCCGTTTGCATCAAGCATTGCTCTATGCCCGGATCACTTGATTGATGAACAATGTGTTGCTCCAAGTACTTGCCAGAGAAGGTCAATGAAGCGCTTAGTTTCGCAGGAACCAAACACTTCTGAACTTCTCGGCTGCATTTATCGAAATCGACTTTGTTCCAGCCGGATTCGCATCTCGAACGAGTGACTTCCTGGGGTTCATGCCACGAAATAATTGACCCATTGACAACTTTACACAATGAGCCAACCAAGGTTCCTTTTGGACAGGTCATTTCAGGGTACTTAATGGACGGTTTCGTCTCTGTGACCGCTTCTTTATTGCCCGTCAGTGAGAGTGTCGTTTTCCAACCATTTGCCTTGGATGGCGACTCGGTGATTTTTATCTCAGTATTTTGATTATCAAAAATCCTCAGCGTCGCGTTTCCAGTTTGCATAGTACTGCTGTGCTGTGGAACAAAACTGAGCGTTTCAGAGCTAAAGCAACCACGCTCAATGGACCAGCTTTGTTGATGGGTTTCAGCGGATACACGTCGCTCTAACTGACACTGAGTTAGCGTGCTGATCTTCTCGCACACCTGGTAATCCGGTACATGCTTGGTTTCAGTAAATGGCGTAATCGTCTGAGTAGGCTCACAGGCCTCAAAACTACTCGGCATAAGATTGGATACCACGCACTTTGGATCGCTGGTTTGTAATCCACAGTCATAAGTATCGGTAAAACGAATGCATTCACCTTTATCATTGGTCTCGGCACATTCTGACGACATGAAGCCACAGGAAGGATTCGCTTCAAGCACTTGGCAGGCCTGATTTTCAATCCCCTTATAGCTTTCGTCATCCACACTGACTTGTACACGCCGACACAAAGGCGATATGCCAGTCACAGGGCTTGGGGCAAAGTAGGATTCACAAACTGAAACACCATTGACCACCGTACATCCGTTGGTTGAAGACGGCTGATCCGTGCATTGAATGCTGTAGTCTGAAAACTTTGTCGGGATATCCGCTGCTTGTTCGATACAGGATTGTGGCGACCAACTATCATTCATCATCACCTTGGTTGGATCAAAGCGCACCTTGATGCGTGCATACCCCTCACCACTACCCGTAACCGATACGCGAATTTTTACCGGCACTTCTAAACCGGGTTCTACCGCTTTTAGCCGGGCAGTGAGATCGGTATTTGGATTGCGCTCCCAACTGGTACTGAGCTCGCAGCGACCTGCCGTTTCTGGTGGAAAGTTATTGTTCGGCCCAGACCAGACTTTCTGATCGCCAAGCCAAACTTGCATGTAGTCATCCCATTTGGCGTACTCAAGAACGGCTGAGGTAATCGCATCGGGGTTCACGACTTTGAGTGTGATGGCCTGTTCGAACACTTTACAACTGCCACTCCAGTAGTTGTCACCAATTCGTCCTATCCAAACTTCAAGACACCCCTCACCACAAGAGCGAAGGTTCATCGGTCCGGAAACATGCTCAATAATGCCTGCCGTGTAATCGTGAGTAATAGTGCAGCTGTTAACCGCTGTATTGAGCCTGTCACATTGCTGGTAGTTTGGGCTTCCTTCACCTTGAGACTCACAACCTGGGAAGCTTTGCGTCAATAGATTAGGGTCAGTTTGAACCGCATCAGTTAATGCCCAAAGCGGATCATTGACCATATCTGGCCGAGACCTGTCTTTGATTTGTTGTAGCGAACGAAATGCCTCACCCGTAGCGCCACTTTCGGATGCCATGCTCTCTTGGCGCTGCGTCCCCAATTGATTCATGCTGGCATCAGAGCCATAAACGCCCGTTAAGACATCCAATGAGCCCTGATCCATACCTGGGAAAAGCTCTTGCAAGTTAATGGACTCATTACCACTGCCATTCGGCACCGACAATGTATTGCCATTGAGTGCGGGCATCGTCCAGTTTTGCAGCAATTGCTTACCTTCCTGTTGTCCGCTTAGGCCGGATTGGCGCTGTACATCAGCGGCCACACCATGTAAGGGCAAGCACGCCATAGTGATAGATAAAATACCCGCTAACACTCGGGTAAAAAATGTTGGTTTCATAGTTAACCTCCCGAGTTACAGCAGTCTTGCCAGCGCCACAAAATGTAGAGCGCATCTTCTCCGGCACCGGGGATCGTTCGCCACTCTCCCCATTTCATGGTGCTTTCACCGATGACATGCGCACTTTCAGTTTCTGGTACAGGGAAGAACATACTCATCTTGTATTGGGATTTCGGCAGCATGGGTTCGATAACAGGTCGGCATAGCGCACTGTTCCCCATTGTTCGCCTTGCAAGACCACGCCTGTGTTGAGCCGCGATTGCTCGCGCCGCTAAATGGCTGGTGTTTTCTGCTAATGAGCCAAAGGCTAAGGTGTGGCCAGATAACGGGTAGAGATGGCCCCAACTGCCAGCACACCAAAACAACTGGTCAATGGGTTTACCAAGCGTTGATGAAGCAGCGTCAGCGGTACAAGCCGAAATAGCCAATGGATTGGCAACGGCAGCCGCTTCAGGCTGAGTAAAAAAGGCCAGTTCATCGTTCAGCCATGTTGGGTCCAATTCCGACAAATACATCAAGTCAAAGTCCATGTAACCATCGGCATTGCAATTGCCATCCATGAACAAATCGAGCATGACCAAAAGCGGAAAGGCGTAATAATGGTAATGGTAGAAAGCAAGATCACCGGTATCGTATTCACCCTCGCCATGACCACCTTGCAGTCGCCTATCACCTAACGGTAAACGAATCCCTCCCAGGGAAGGCGAGCAACCCGGCGTTCTGACCAGTTCAATCAAACGCGCTGGCTCCCACATGCTGGTAACAATACCTGGCCTTGGCACGCCTAAGTTGTCTTCACATAAGCAAAATGACTTGTTTGATGCGCCGCTTGGGACACTGCCAGAGCCAAGCGGAAGCCCTGCAACCCGGATAGGAAAAATGCATGACCAGCAAACATCCGTCAGCAACTTGCCCGACAATAAACCCGCGTCTGGGCAGGTCAGTTCGGCTTTTGCAGGAATAGATGCGCCCAGGACAAGCATGACAACGAGAGTCCGCATCAGACGATACGTATTATTGAGCTTTTGCATGAACAAGCTCCTTTGCTGGAATTTCTTCTATTTCAAACGCGAGTCCCTTTGCTTGAACAAACGATGGGGTGACTTGCAAATCAAAGCGCTGCTTTAGCGAGGCATTGAGAAGGTAAACCGGACTGTCCAATGTCTTTTCGAGCATATTGAGGCTATTCCAACCTTGATCACGGTCGAGCTGCGTGGTGATAAGCGTAATGCGGCGCAGTGTCCTATCTTGGCCCTCAAGCCAATGCGAAACTGCGTCCACTTCTTCAGCGTCCGACGCATTAAACACCACAAGCTGCTGCGTAAATGGCAAGGCTTTGAGCGGGTTAATACGCGTTCCTGCTGGGATCAATGTTCGGCCATTGGCATCCAATAGTGACCGCTGCATGACGATAGTAGGATCAACCGTTCTTATCCGATACTGCGTGGCTTTGGGTAAGTCAGTAAATGTTTGGCGAGACCAGAAACGCTCAATGGCTTTTTTCTTTAACGCGCCCAAGTCAAGCGACTGTAAACGCTGCATCGCCACTTGCATCAAATCCGGTTCTAAAATCGAATGAATCGGACCGCGTTGACCCAATGAACCGGTATTGCCGGTTTCAATTTGGCGTTGCAACCAGTCCTTGCTGTAAACCCCTAGTGCACTTGCAGTCACCTTGTCATCGTCTATGCGAAAAATAGCAGGCACGCTAGTCACCCGCCAGTGCACAAAGGCTTTCGGATCGATTCGCACCTGAGGAACAGGATCAAGCCCCGTCATCAGCGTGTGCCAATCACGGATAGCCGCCCCCAAAGTCTTTCCTTCAGGAATTCCTCGAAACAACACAATAGCGTCGGTAGCACTGGCCTCTTTAAATAGCTGCTTCAGTGACGAATCACCCAATGAGGACGATGCAAATATCAACCATTCATCGCTGTGTTTGAGCAACACAGGTTGTTCAACCGGTGCAAAAGGCTCAATAAATTCAGGTGAGCCATCCACAGCACTTTGTAAAATGCTGCGGCTCATTTCGACGATCTTTTTGTCCTCATCAGACAACGGATAAGGCTCTTGTGCCCAGGACACTTGAACCCAAGCCAAGGGAGCAACCAACCAAAATAAGAGACATAGTCTTTGCATCATCTACCTCCTACCAAAGCGGCCAAGCGCGACCGACAATCTGCTCGCGCTTAACGGCATTCCAATAGCGGGAGTCGAAACTCGTAGCAGTCTCGCCGGAAAACCAATATTCGTTTTCTTGCAGCGTCAATGAACGGCTAAATTCTGTTTCAGCCACACCAAGACGCTGGGCTAATGCCATGCCGGTAGAGACTTCAGTACCATTCACCAGCACATGCTCAGGCGTCACCTTGACTTCATCCCCAGGCATCCCTGTTAGGCGTTTCAGCATACGAGTACCGTCGTTATATAACGGAGCAAGTCCTTTTGAGTGGAAGGCATACAAACCATCCTTAACCGGCTCTTTATTCCATAGGTCAATCAGATACACCGTGGTATCAGGCAGGCAGCGCTCTTGCTGGGTATCAATACCTATTCGGTAGCGCATCATGGCGTAGGTGCCTACCAAGGCCATGATTAACGCAAGAACGGTCAACCGAATGAGATATGGCCGCCAAGGCATTCTTTTACGGAGTATCTGCATGAGACACCTCCTTTGAGCCTACTGGCACGAATACAGAATCATCTGCACCCACCACCGCTTGGGCATCCAGCACGATAAAACCGGCTGCTTTTAGCTTTTCAATTTGCTGATTGATCTGAAGCAACCTGGATTCGATGTCTTGTTCGCTGGCATTGGGGCCCAGTGACAACACCGCCTCCCCAAAATCCACGACCGCAATGGGCGTACTTAACGCCAACTGGCTGTGGATGGGTTCGAGTGTTTTCATTAAGAGCCAGCTGGTCATTAAACCGCTACCAGCAATAGACAAAGTAATAGAAGCCATAAATGGCCAAAGCGTGGTCTTATTCATAGCCTCGCTCCTTTAACAACTGGGAGATGGCATCAGCAACAGAAAGGCCTTTGCGCGTTAACTGCTTAATCGCATTTACATCTTCTGCACGGGACGAGTACAACAGCTTGTGAAACGGATCGACGATGAGGCGGCCAATCCCGGTGCCCATTTCGGTAATAAAGAAAATTTCGGAATAGACACCCGTGACGGTATGAACGGTTTTCAGGTACTCATAACCGCCTTCACCGAGTGGCAAGCGGCCTTCTTTTTTGAGCGCGTTGATGGTTTCGGCTTTTTGGCCAAGCAGGTACATATTGGCCGAGTTTTCAGCGATGGCTTTACCTGTAGGGCTGTCATACAAATCGTTGACCGACTGCGTTACCGTTACAGCACTGCCGCCATATTTTCGAAATCGACGGTAACCGGTTTCGATGAACTTACCGACATCACCTTGAGTCAGCAGATCCCAGGCTTCGTCGATGAACACAATCTTGCGACGATCCCGCTCACCTAAATACATCTCTTGTTGGATTTGGTAGATAAGCTGAAGCAACACCACTTGTTGCAGGTGCTTGCGCCCCTTGAGCTCTTCTAACTCCAGAACGGTGAAACGGTTTTTGAAGCGAATATTGTTGTGGCCATTAAAGAAGCGGCCATATTCGCCTTGTGTCGTAAACGGATAGAGCTGCTCACCCACGTCTTGCACACGACGGTCTTCATGATTTTTTAAGGCCTCTGCCACATCATCAACCAACATGGCACGACCTTTTTTCTCCCACAGTTCACGGGTCTGACGCTTTAGGTTGGCCATCTGAAAATCGGTTAATGACTGCGTAGGTGCGGCCATTGCGGCCAATAACCCAACCAGTACATCCGCTTCTTCGTCATAGTCCTCAACGATTTCAAACGGATTCAAGCAAATGCCACTGTCCCGCCCGAACTGTAAGAACTCACCATCATAGACTTCACACAGCTTTTCATAAGAGCGGCCAACATCAATCACCCAGCATTGCCCGCCTTCAGATAAGTAGGAGGAGATAATTTCATTGACCAGGAATGACTTGCCCGACCCAGATTGCGCCGCGATGCAACAATTGTAATTACTGCCCGAGTCATAAAGGGACACACTCATGATCTGGCCATTACGGGAAACAAAGTTAATCACCGGCGTGCCAGTGCCTTTCCAATCCGCAAATAAAGGCAACAGAGGGATGACATGCCGTGTCGCCATGGTCTTGAATCGAAACAAGTCGTTCATCGCCTGGCGGTCAGCACCAAATGGCAAGGCATTCAGGAAAATGGGCAAACAGAAGTACTTGTCTTCCATCAGCTCAAATCCGAGTTCTTTGAAATAAGTTCGAGCATTTGAAACAGAGCTGATGGACGCTTCTCCCGTTGGTGAAAACAGCGTCAAAGTCATATTGGCCCGAATAGGACGATCACCTTCTTGCAAAGCTTCAAAAAGAACATCAAATCCCTTTTTCTTGGCTGCAAGCACCGGCACAAACTTGAGCATCGGGCCATAGGCCTGATTGACCGCCCACTGACGCTTCGTCTCTAAACGAGATCGCATCGCCTCAGCTGAGGGAAAGTGAATGGTGACATTTAGCAAAAAGCTGCCGCGTAAACCGCGACTGCCCGTCATCATATCGCCCGCAAAACTTGCGGCATGACCAAACCAGATCCGCTCAGGCAAGCGTTTAAACGATAAGGTTTTAACTCGGTAATCGCCCAGCATCAGACCTTGGCTATCCACCTTGATAGCTCGGTCATAATCCAACACTTGCTCCCGAAGTGGTTTATCTGCCTCACTGCGGATTGGTGATGGATTGCGCCAGGAAGCATCTTTTCCCCAGTTAAGCTGAGCACTTATTGCCGCGAGCCAGTTTCGGTCAGTCATCTCAGTGACGCGAAAACCAACCGTTGCCAGCGCTTGAGAGAAAGAAGCCCGAAGCGCGGATGCTCGACTCAACTCACGCTCCGTCGGTATAGGACTTTCCAAAGGCAATTTGCAGGTGACGATCAGTTGAAAGTTGCGTACCTGAGTCTGGGTAGATTCTTCTATCGGTTGAACCGTGCCCCCATCGAGAAAATCCCCACGTTTGCGTATCGACGCCCTGAGCAATGGATCGGATTGACGATGCCGTAAGCCCATCATGCGCTGAAGGTCGGTTTGAATATCAGGCGAGGCGTACAGGCCAAATTGCAGCAAAGTATCTTTTGGCCAGTCGTTGTTGAGTAGAACATTAACCCTATCTGCAACAGACTCATCACCACCTGGCAATGGGTCACATAGAAATCCAAAGCCAACACTTTGGTCTTCCATGAAAAACAGTTGCTCATCGTCGGAATAGGCTAATACTGGCAACAGCTCAGAAGCGCGTTGCTCTGAATACAGAGAGGCTTTCATTACTGCCCCTCCAACCAAGCAGAAAGGTCATAAGGACGGCCTCGGCTGATGCGACCATCATTGGCGACGATGAAAGGCACACCTTGAATGCCCAGGATTTGAGCCGTCACCAAGGTACGCTGCATTGGTTCTAAGTTGCAGGCATCATCCTGTTCTAGGTTACCAATCCGGCCATTGAGCAATGCATCGGTGGCCGCTTTTTTGTCACGCGCACAGCCAAGCTGGCGAACCTGACGCTCTGAATCAGGACCAAGCACTGGCACAGGGAGAATTTGGAAGGTGTATTCTTTGGTTAACGGTAAAGCTTGTTTCAAAAGCTCATGGCAGTGCGGGCATCGTGGGTCAACAAAGACCACCACTTTCTTTTTGCCTTCACCCAGCGTCAGTGGATTCAAATCATCCATTTTTAAGCCAAGACGACTTAAGTCCAGCGTGTTTCCCGCTTCTCGAATTTCTTCAAGGCTGGTAAGCGGCTTTTTGGACCAGGCATCATAGAGCGTGCCATCAATGACGAACCGGCCACTGTCTGACATGAAAACAATACGGCCATTGCTTTCGACCGCTTTCATACCCGTGACCGGCAAAGAAACCATGCCGTCAATTTTGCCAACGGGCGACACTTCAGACACAGGTTCAGCTTGAACCAAAGGAGACAGCGCAAGCGCCAGAATAATTGGAGATAGTTTTCGCATGAGGAGTCCTCGTTAATGTAAATCGAGGCTCCAGTCTATGCAGTTGTCCTATGTGGACTCGGTTAGATAGATTGAAGAAATCGCAATCTAACTAGGGGTCTTATAGCTCGTTTAGGTTTGTTATAAACGAATTACTTGGCGTTTGCGTTAACAAGCCAATCATCAAGCACTTGCTTCAATTTATCTAATTGCTCTTGATGTTTTGCTTGATTCTTTGCCAATTTGTTAATGTTCTGCAACTTCCAACGAATCGCTGGCAAGTCTGCTGCATTAGGATAATCAAACAATGCCCAGTCAGGCTGCCCTCTTTTGAATGACATGAGGAAGGCATGATCCCTTTCTGTGAAATGTTTTTGCAGTTCAATTAACATCATGGGCCTAAGAGGCTAAGTCTTCGGGGTATACGGATTTAATGGTTGATGGGGCACCTTCACCCCATCAATCTGATACCACCCTCAGATGGTTGATAGATCGACTCCGTAGTTGAGTTCCTCTGCGAAGTCCGGCAGTCCGTAACCGATGGT
>Ga0208813_1000599_pt1 | contig 25738 bp, 24 predicted proteins | sample MalvireepMed_904_FD_184250 | JGI IMG/M metagenome (GOLD analysis project Ga0208813, IMG submission 184250) | Marine viral communities from the Global Malaspina Expedition - Malaspina viral metaG DeepMed_904 (SPAdes) (version 2) | ecosystem: Environmental > Aquatic > Marine > Oceanic | place... | reverse complement strand
AACAGGGCAAGAGGATTAGCATTCATAGGGACGGCGGTGAGTCGGTCAGGTTTGTTGTTTTGGCGAACTCAAAACTAACCGGTTTTACCGCCGTCTCCTACTTTTTCACGCTAACCCGCGATGAACCCCAAAAAAGGCCTGGTCGTGCGCCAGCCGCATAACGGCCAACCCCTGCCCGCCGAGGGCGCGTGGGTGAACTGGAACGGCCACTGGGCACGCCGCAAGGCAGAAGGGTCCATCGTTGAGGCCAAGGCGCCGGCGAAGGCCAAGGCCACTGTGAAAAAGGAGGCTGACGCATGATCAGTTCCACCATGTTTAACAGCATCCCGGCCGCCCTGCGGATTCCGGGCTGGTACATCGAATTCGACAACTCTCTGGCGGGCAATGCCGTTTTCCAGGGCAAGCTGCTGGTGATCGGCCAGAAGCTGGCAACCGGCAGCCAGGACGCGGGCTCGCTGGTGCGGGTTACTCGGCCTGACCAGGGCGACGAGCTGTTTGGTCGCGGCTCCATGCTGGCCGAGATGATGCGCGCCATCAAAGACGTGGACCTGTACACCGAGACCTGGGCGATTGCCCTGGACGACGCCGAGACAGCCACAAAGGCCAAGGGCTCCATTGAGGTGACTACATCGCCTACGGAAACCCGCCCGTTGGCGCTGTACGTGGCGGGCCGTCGCGTGTGGGTCAGCATGGAGGGCGGCGACGATCCCCAGGTGGTGGCCCAGGCCATTGTGGATGCGGTGAACGCAGACGACCGCATGGCCGTTACCGCCGCCGTGGACGGCACCACGCCCAGCCTGGTGAACCTGACCTGCCGCTGGGGCGGTGAAACCGGCAACGATATCGACCTGCGCGACAGCGCCCTGGGCGAACAGCGCCCCGGTGGCCTGAAGCTGACCTATACCCAGCCGACCGGCGGTGCGGTGAACCCGAGCATGGACCCGGTCATTGCCGCCATGGGCAGTGAGTGGTGGAACTGGCTGGCGCTGCCATACACCGACACCGCAAGCCTGCAGGCCATTGAAGACGAGCTGGCCGATCGCTACGGCCCCATGCGCCAGATCGGTGGCCGGGCGTTTGCCGCTTACCGGGGCAATCACAGCGACACCGCCACCCTGGGCAGCGGCCGCAACTCGCCGCACCTGTCCATCATGGGCACGAACATCTCGCCCACGCCCACCTGGTTGTGGTGCGCGACCGACGCGATTGTGGCGGCCAAGTCCCTGGGCATCGACCCGGCCCGGCCCCTGCAGACCCTCAAGCTGCCAGGTGTTATGCCACCGGTTAAGGATCTGCAGTGGCAGGACTCCGAGCGCAATCTGCTGCTGTTCGATGGCATTGCCACTTACACCGTGGCCAGCGACGGCAGCGTACGCATTGAGCGCCAGATCACCACTTACCAGGAAAACGACGCCGGTGTTGCCGATGACAGCTACCTGGACATCAACGTGCCGGAGACCCTGGAGCGCATCCGTTTCGAGCAGATCAGCCTGTTTGCGCAGAAGTATCCGCGCCACAAGCTGGCCGCCGACGAAGACCGGGAATTCTACGACCCCAGCCAGCCGATCATGACGCCGAAGCTGGCGCGCACCGAGCTGCTGAGCCTGTACCGCCTCACTCTCATGGGTGCCTATGGCTGGACCCGGGATTACGAAGGCTACGCGGAAACCCTGCGGGCCAATATCGACCCGAACGACCCGGCCCGCCTGAACGTTCTGGACTCGCCAATGCTGATTGGCCAGTACCGCGTGCATGCCCAGCAAACCCAGTTCCGGCGCTAAGCGCCGGTTAAACACCGTTTAACAGGAGCGTAAAGAGCTATGAGCGGACGCATTACAGGGGTGGCCACCATTCGCGTTGATGGCCAGGAATACCCCACAGAGCGCGGCGCAACCCTGAACCCGGGCGGTGTGAATCGCACGCCGAAGATGGCAGGCCGTCGCACCTACTACAACGAGGAGCCGGTGGCGCCAACGCTGCAGGCTACTGTCCTGCACTCCGAAGAGATTGACCTGATCGAGGTCGGGAAGATCACCGGCGCTACGGTGCTGTTCGAGTGCGATAACGGGCAGGACTACATGCTGACCGGGGCGTTTGTCACCGAGACGGCAGAACTCGACAGCGGTGAGGGCCAGGTTCGCCTGAACATGGCCGCCCGCACATGCGAAAGGGTGTAACCGATGAGCGAACACGAAGTGGATCAGATCGAGAACCAGGGCGCGCAGGATGAGCAGGCCGAGCAGGCGCCGCAGAAGATGCCCAAGTGGGCAGTGGACGCCAATCTGTCGCCGGACGAATTCGAGCGCGTGGAAGACCGTGGCGATGCCCTGGCGGTGACGCTGCTGGAATCCATCACATACCGTCGGAGCAAGCTGGATGACGAGGAGCGGGCAACCACGCTGGTGCTGCCCCGGAAGGTTAAGGGCAAGCACCTCAAGAAGATGGACCAGGCCACGGGTGAGATCGGCAAGGGTCTGGCCCTGGTGGCTGCCCTGGCCGGCGTCCCGGCCCACGCCATGGACGAGTTGGACGCCCGGGACATGGACGTGTGCCTGGCGCTGGTGGAGCCTTTTTTGCCCAAACGCCGCAAGACTGGGCGGCGCTAATACGCACGGTATCGGTGGCGTTCACCGGGTTTAACCCGGTGGATCTGCTGGAGATGGATGTAGACGACCTGGTGTGGTGGTTTCACCAGGCAGAGCAGCTGGCCGAGGAGATGAAGCGCGATGGCTAACATGACGACCAGTGTGGTGATCGAGCTGGTGGACCGGGTAACACGCCCGGTTCGGCGCATTACCGCCTCGCTGTCTGGACTGTCTCAGCGCACCGGCTTTGACCGGCTCTCGGCCTCTGCCCGCCGGGTCGGCTCCCGCCTGGGGGAAGTGACAGAGCGCGCCAAGGGGCTGGGGCAAAACCTGCTCTGGATGACCGGCATTACGGCCGGGGCCGCGTATGGCGCTGAGCGATTTGTGTCTGGCGTCACCGATGTGGGCACCGCCGTCCAGGAAAGCGCCGAGCGTGTGAAAGTGGGCACCACCTGGCTCCAGGAGTGGTTCTATGTCGGCAAGCAGTTCGGCGTCGGCAATGACGCCCTGGTGGACGGGCTGAAAGAGCTGTCCATGAGGGCAGATGAATTTGTGATGACCGCCGGAGGCCCGGCTGCTGAAGCCTTCCAGCGCCTGGGCATCGGTGTTGATGAGTTGCGGGCAACCGGTGGCGACACCGCCGCCATGTTCGACCTGGTGCGCTCCCGCCTGGGCAACCTGGAAAACGACGCCGCGCGCCAGCGGGTAATGGATGAAATCTTTGGCGGCCAGGGTGCCGAACAAATGGTGGCCATGCTCGGCGCCAGTCGGGAAGAGATCGAGGCCATGAAGCAGGCTGGCCGTGATAAAGGCGCCATCCTGACCCCGGAAGAGATCGAGAACAGCCGCGAATACACCCGTCAGATGGGTGATTTAAAGCAGGTTTTGTTCGGTATTCAGGCCTCCGTGGTTGGCGATCTCCTGCCGGCCATCAATGACTGGATCGGCGGCATGGGCGACTTGGGCGCGGCCAATCGTGAGGCAGTCTCTGAGCGCATCATTTCGGCCATCCGCGACATTGCGGGCGGCATTAAGAGGGTCTGGGAGATTGTCAGCTGGGCAGCTGACGCGGTCGGGGGGTTTGGCAATCTCCTGATGATTCTCGCCGGCGTCATGGCGGGGCGGTTGCTGCTGGCGATCGGCAGGACCGTTTTGGCGCTGTTCGGCATGGGCAAGCAGCTGATCTTGATGAGTGTCAGGGCGATACCGGCGGCCATTGCCGGTGTGCGCGCCCTGGGCATGGCCTTCCTGACCACGCCGATCGGTTGGATCGTGGCCGGTATTGCGGCTGTAGCTGGTGCGGCATACCTGATTTACAAAAACTGGGACGGCATCTCGGAGTGGTTTGGCAATCTGTGGGGCAGCATTAAAGCCTTCTTTGACCGGGGCATCGGCGAGATTGTGGCGGACCTGCTGGCCTTCAGTCCGGCCGGTCTGCTCATGAAGGGTATTGATGCGGTCTTTGAGTTGTTCGGCGCGCGGCCGCTGTCCGAGATCGGTCAGGAGTGGATTGGTGGCCTGTGGACAGGGATTGAGGGCCAGTGGTCCGAGCTGACCAGCTGGCTTTCAACCAAAGTCACAGAGTTGACGGAGTGGATGCCGGACTGGGCCAAAGAACGGCTGGGCCTGGGTGGCATGGAGGCCCCTAAACCCAGCGGGGCACCGGTTGCCGGTGGCGAGTCCAGGGCAATGCCAGGTCCTGCCCGTGCAGATGTGGGCGGCGAACTGCGCATTGTGGTGGATTCTGAAGGTCGGCCCCGGATTGCCGAGGCTCGCCGCAATGGGGGGATGGATTTTGATGTGGAATCTGGCGTGCTTGGGGTGGCTCCATGACCTGGCGTGACCGTATCGACCCGGAACTGACGGGCTCCTATCGCGGGGTGCGCTTCCATGTGGAGCGCTCCGACACCACCGGCGGCCGCCGCTGGCTGATCCACGAGTACCCGCGCCGGGACAAGCCCTACGCCGAAGACATGGGCCGCAAGGCCAAGGAATGGCGCCTGCAGCTGTTCGTGGCCGGTGACGACTACGACCGGGAGCGGGACGCCCTCCTGGAAGCGCTGGACGCCCCGGGCCCGGCTACGCTGGTGCATCCGTACCTGGGCAGCTTTTCGGCCGTTGCCAGTGATGTGAAGTTCAGCGAAAGCACCCGCGAAGGCGGCACGGCCACCTTCCAGGTGACCTTCTCCGAGGCTGGCCGGGAGGCCTACCCGGCCACCACCGTGGACACCCAGCGGGAGGTGCGAAAGGCGGCGGACGCGTTCGAGGAAGCGCTGGCCCAGGACTTCGCCGACAAGTGGAGCGTGGAGGGCCTGCTGGGCTGGTCGCTGACGGCCGTCGAGCGTGATCTGGCAGCGGTGGTGCAAGGCGTTAACGAGGTGGTGGGCGATGTGGCCGACCAGGTGGCGGCCCAGATCCGCGCCCCCATGAACATGGTGGGCATTGTGCTCGGTGGCTATAACCGCCTGCGCAATGCCGTCATGCGCCCCATCAATGCCCTGGACCTCTACAGCGGCAACACCATCCTGGGCAAGAGCAACGACGAAGGCGGCGGCCAGGTTCGGCTGACGCCAGGTACGCCCACCCGGGCATCCCGGTTGCTGCTGGCGACTGGTACCAGTGGTGATTCGGTAACCCCGCCGGTGGCCGACACCCCGGAGCGCATCCAGCGCGCCCAGAACACCATGGCGGCCCGGCAGCTCAATGGCCGCGCAGCCACCCTGGCCGCCGCCCGCCTGACAGCGGAAACCGACTGGCCCAGCCGCCAGGAGGCCCTGGAGGCTGGAGACAACACGCTGGCGCTGATTGACCGCCAGATGACCACCGATGAAGCCATTACAGACGCGGTCTATGCCTCGCTGGTGGATCTGCGGGCGAAGGTCAGCGAAGACCTGCGCACGCGGGCGGTGTCGCTGCCAGGCATGACCACGCACACGCCGCAGGCCACGCTGCCCGCGCTGGTAGTGGCTCACAGCCTGTACGGCGATGCCACCCGAGCCGATGAAATTGTGGTGCGCAACGGTGCCCGCCATCCCGGCGCCCTGCGCGGCGGCATGGAGCTGGAGGTGTTAAGTGAGTGATCGGGAGCCGGTAGTACTTCAGATCGGCAGTGACCGCCACCAGGGCTGGCAAGAGGTGCGCATTCGCCTCTCGCTTGAGCAGATCGCCGACAGCTTCGACCTGACCCTGACCGAGCGCTGGGCGGAATCCGGCCAGGTGCGGCCAGTGCAGCCAGGCCCCGAGTGTGTGGTGATGGTGGGCGATGAAGTGGTGGTAACCGGTTACCTGGATGAGGTGCTGCCGGACTACGACGCCACCAGCCACACCATCTCCGCCAGTGGCCGCAGCAAGGCGGCGGACCTGATCGACTGCAGCGGCAAGGACACCCCGCTGGCCGGGCTCTCCCTGGTGCAGATTGCCCGCAAGCTGGCCGAGCCCTTCGGCATTGAGGTGGTGGACAAGGTGGGCAACAACAAGCCCTTCCGCGACTTCACTTTGGAAGATGGCCAGCCGGTGGCAGAAGCCCTTGAGCGGGCGGCACAGATCCGGGGCGCACGCATTGTCAGCGACGCCCAGGGCCGCCTGGTGATTGTTCACGCGGTCCAGCGCGAGATCCGCACGCCGCTGGTGCTGGGGGGGAATATCCGCAAGGCCTCCGGGCGCTTTTCGGACCGGGACCGGTTCAACGTGTACGTGGTAGAGGGGCAGACGCCTGGCGATGACGAATGGAACGGCGCAGACGCAGCCGGCCCTACGGCCGCAGCGACCGACCCCCGAATTCGCAAGCCCCGCTCCACGCTGATTGTCAGCGATACCCCGGCCGATGCGGCGGACTGCAAGGCCCGGGCAGAGCTGGAAGCCCGCATGCGCTGGGCTCAGAGCCGGGGCGTGACCTACACCGTGGGCACCTGGAGGCACGAGCAAGGCGTGTGGCGGCCGGGTGACCTGGTGCCGGTGCGGGACCATTACCTGGGGCTGAATGCGCGCATGCTGATCAGCGATGTGCAGCTGGTGGAGAGTGAGCAGGGCCGCACGGCTGAACTGCGCATTGCCCCGCCGGAGGCCTTCGAGCCGGTTCCGGTACCAGAGCCGGAATCGGACAAATCCAGCGACACGCCAGCTGGCTGGGGGTGGTAATGAGGGATCAGCGCAGGACTTGGCAAAGACTGCTGGGGCCAATCTGGCGGCGTATCCGCCTGCTGGTGTCCCGGGGCGTGGTCAGGCTGGTGGATGACAGCCTGAAGCTTCAGCGGGTGCAGGTGTCACTGCTGGGTGATCAACCGGCCTGGGCAGAGAGGTTTCAGCAGTACGGCTATACCAGTCACCCCCACCCGGGGGCCGAAGCAATCGTGGCGGCCATCGGTGGCGCCCGCGCCCACCTGGTTGCGTTGTCGGTGGACGATCGGCGGTACCGCCCCAAGGGCCTGCAAGCTGGCGAGGTCTGCCTGTACACCGATGAAGGCGACGAGATCCGTTTTAAGCGCGGCAAGCTGATCAGCGTGAAGGCGGGCAGCAAGGTGGAAGTGACCGCGCCGCAAGCCGTCTTCAACTGCAGCACCAGTGTGACCCTGAATACGCCGAAAGTGATCACCCCTGGCGACATTGAGGCCGGCGGCCAGATCCGCGATGGCGTGGGCACCATGCAGGCCATGCGCGACACCTACAACAGCCACAACCACAACGAGAACGACAACGGCGGGCCGACAGATCCGCCTAACCAGGGGATGGGTTGATGGATATCGCAATGAAATACGACCCGGGCGCGCAGCGCTTTGACCTGGCAATGGAAGACGGCGACCTGGCCACCGATGAGGGGCTGCAAACAGCTGTGATCCTGTCGCTTTTCACCGACCGCCGCGCCCTGGAAGAGGATCAGTTGCCGGACGGTACCGGCGACCGCCGGGGCTATTGGGCCGATGTCTACCGCGACCGGCCGCACGGCTCCCGGCTATGGCTGATTGGCCGCGAAAAGCGGCAAGAAGACGTGCTGCGCCGGGCCAAGGAATACGCCGAGGAAGCGCTGGCCTGGCTGATTGAAGACGAGGTTGCCGACACCGTTGAGGTGGATGCCTGGACAGCTGGCCGGGAGACCTTGGCGCTGCAGGTAGTGATCCGCCGCGGCGGTGAATCGGTGCTGGACCAGAAATACGACTACGTATGGCGAAACGCTGCATAACGGAGATTTAAATGGGCTATAAACGACCCCCGCTGCCGGAGTTGATGGCGCGAATTGACCAGGATCTGCTTTCCCGCTTGCCCAGCAAAAAAGCAGCTCTGGCCGTGCGCATCACCCAAGCCCTGGCCACCAGCCAGGCCGGTGTAACTCACGGCCTGTACGGCTACTTGCAGTGGCTTGAGCGCCAGCTGTTCCCGGAGACCTGCGATGACGACCTGCTGCACCTGCACAGCGCCGGCGTGCCGCGCCGGCTGGCGGCCAAGGCCAGTGGTGATGTAACGCTGGAGGGCGCGGACGGTGAGCCGGTCGTGGCCGGCACCCGCCTGCAGAAGGATGGCATCGAGTATGAAGTGACCGAGGAGGTGCTGGTTTCAGGCGGAACCGCCATCGTGCCGCTTGAGGCCGTCGAAGCTGGCGCAGCAGGTGATCAGGATGCCGGCGCGGAGCTGCGCCTGGTTTCCCCGGTTCCTGGTATTGCTTCCACCGCCATTGTCGGCGCTGACGGCATCAAGGGCGGCGCAGATCTGGAGACATACAACAGCTGGCGCGATCGCATTTTGTTACGCCGAGCCCGGGTGCCGCGTGGTGGCGCCAAAGGCGACTGGGAAGGCTGGGCGCTGGAAGTGCCGGGTGTTACTCGCGCCTGGGAAGACCCTAAAGGCATGGGCCCCGGTTCTGTGGTGGTTCGGGTCATGGCGGATGACGCCACCGATGGGCCGCTGCCGTCTCAGCAGCTTCTGGATACTGTTTTTTCTTATATCGAAGAGCGCAAGAACGTCACTGCTCACATCTACGTGGTGGCGCCTGATACCCAGGCGTTCGTGCCCGAGCTGGCAGTGACACCGAATACCGAGGATGTCCGCGCAGCAACCGAGCAGGCGCTGTCGGACCTGGTGGAGCGCGAAGGCAAGCCCGGCGGCACGCTGCTGCTGAGCCGAATTCGTGCGGCAATCAGTTTGGCGCCAGGTGTTGAGGATTACGACCTGCAATGGCCAACCGCTGATGTAACTCATGGCGCTGGCGTGCTGCCGCTTTGGGGAGGTGCAACATGGCTTCAGGGCTGACTGCTGACGACTATCGCGGTCTGCTTTTCAGTCTGCTGCCGCCTGGCATTGTCTGGCCGGCGGACCCTGACAGCAATGTGCAGCGCCTCCTGGATGGCTCTGCTCAGGAGTTCACCCGCGTTGACTCCCGGGCGCAGCAGCTGTTGAGCGAGGCGGACCCCAGAGAAGCAGATGTGCTGTTCCCTGATTGGGAGGGCAGCTACGGGCTCCCGAGCGAGTGCGCGCCAGCAGAGCAGAGTCTGGCTGATCGCCGCGTGGCTTTGATTGGTCGGATTGTCGGCCGGGGCGGCCTGCGGCGCCAGGACTACATAGACCTGTGTGCAGGCCTGGGCTACGAAGGCGCCCAGATCATTGAGCACCAGGAGGCCACCGTGGAGCTGGAGAACGGCTTGGGGCCTCGCGGCGCTGAAATCGGAGACCCGATGAGCGGGGAAGACTGGCTCTGGGCCTGGGATGTTCTTCTGCCGGCCGGCGTGGTTCGGGAGGCCGAGATTGGCGCCTCTGAAATTGGCGACCCCTTGCGCAGCTGGGGCGACGAGTTGGTGGAGTGCGCACTGCAAGGGGCGGCTCCGTCATGGTTAATTCTAAACGTTGGCTATCAGGAGGCCTGACGATGGAGAAGGTGGGACAGTTCACCGAGAGGACGACCGTTGACGGCGAGTGGCGTCCAGGTAATGCGGCTACCAATGTGCGCCCGACGCCCATGAAAGCCGAGTATTTCAACATGCTGCAGCGCGAGCTGCTGAACGTGCTCACCGATGCCGGCATTGAGCCCAGCATTGACGATGAGGCGCAGCTTGCGGCTGCAATCAACGCAATTGCTGCCAGGCGCGCCATCGGCCGTGTCAGCGGCGTATCAGTAATCACAGTGGAGGAGGCATAAATGCAGGGTGTACCCCGATATGGTCTGCGCACGCGGGCCGATTATGACTTGATGCAAAGCCTGGCCGTCCAGGGCGAGATCCGCCCCCAGGGCGTGGCCACGCTTAAGCAACACTGGCAGGGACTTCTGTCCGGTCGATACACCTACGTCTATGACCGCGATCTGGCAGACGGCGAAGCGCCGGACGGCGATATGCCGGAATTCCGGGTGCTGGAGGTGGAAGACGACGACACCGGCGAAACCCGGCGTGTGCAAATGAAGCGTACCGAGAGCCCGCAGGCGGAAATCTTCCGACTGGGTTACACGGTGCAGGATGTCGAACAAGCAATTACTGATCTGGAGGGCGTCTGATGGTTCAGCGGTCGTATGCAATCTCCGCCGAAGGTGCGGGCCACTATGAAATGATGGGTTCTATTGAGGCGTCCGGCGCTATGCGCCTGGACTTCCCGGAGGGCGTCCTGAACATCGGTGGAAACGGCAAGGGCTATGTCCTGAACTCGGTGACCGACTGGGACCCGACCGCTGCAGCCAACCAGGACGGCTCCCTGGACGCCCTCGCGGTGGGCGATGACGTGTATCTGTATGCGGTGCAGAATGATGATGGCGTTGCCGGGCTGATTGCCAGCACCAATATCGCGGTCCCGGGCGGCTACACCAGCGCCAACTCCCGAAAAATCGGCGGATTTCATTACGGCCGCGTGCGCTCGGTGGCAAACCGCTACGACACGGCCTATGACCCGGCCGTGCAGATCGTGCCCAATTCGGTCTGGGATCTGAAGCACCGCCCGACGTGCGACCCCACCGGGATGGTTGAAGTGGTTCCCGGCAAGCTGTGGGTGGACATCTATCTGAACAGCGAGGGCAGCGGCACCTGGCCGGAAAACATCCCGGTGAGCCGCTACGGCATAGCCCCGATCAAGGATGACATCTACGCCCGTTCAGACTTCCATTTGCTGGCCCGCAATGCCGGCAAGCGCCTGCCGACTGTTGAGGAGTTCCTGACCTACGCTGAAGGCGCGCCCCAGGGCAACGATGCCAACAACGACACCGCGTGGTCAGCGACCAGCAACACCGGCCCGACCACCACCGGCGCCGTTGCCAAGGCGGTCTCCATGTTCAACGTGGTTGATGCGGCCGGGAATCTGTGGGACTGGCTGGATAATCACCATGATCTGGGTGGCTCATACGTCTGGACTGCATCGGTGGTGAATGTCGGTAAGGATTCGGCGATTCCGCGCGGCCAGGTGAGCCACGCTGCCTGGCGTGCGTTCCTCGGCGGCGGCCACTTCGACGACGGCGCCCGCTGTGGCGCCCGCTGCCTGCACTCCAGCGCGGCTCCGTGGAGCGCGAATGGCAATGTCGGGCTGCGCTGCGTCTGTGACGCCCTGTGAGCACGAAGCCTGAAATAGCCCCGCGACAGCGGGGCCTAGTTATCGTTAACAAAGCCGAGCGGTTGATCGTCGACCTTGCGCCGCACATCGACAAGATCCCGAAACACCAGCGCTACCGCTACGCTATCCGACTGGAGGACGAGCTGTGGGAGTTGGTGCGGCGTCTGATCGAGGCCGCCATGAGTAACCAGAAAAGCAAGGTGTATCGCGCAGATGAGCAAGTCCGATACCTTCACGCTCTGCTGCGTCATGCGGCAGAGCGTAAGCTGCTGGGTATCCAGCGAGTTGCCGATGCCAGTAAGCAGCTATCCGAGATCGGCGCAATGATTGGTGCCTGGCGTCAGCGCCTAGGCGCCTGACCTGCTTTAAGGGGTAGGTCGGGTTTCGACGCGCGGTGCGGTGAACCACGCTGCCTGGCGTGCGTTCATCGGCGGCGGCAACTTCGACAACGGCGACCGCTGTGGCGCCCGCTGCCTGAACTCCAACGCGAATCCGTGGAACGCGAATGGCAATGTCGGGCTGCGCTGCGTCTGTGACCACCACAAGGCAACCAGAGAGGGCGGCAACGGTGTTGCCGTCACCTGAGATCCCATCACAGGGGGTCAGCCGATCTATCCCGGTCCCGCACTCTGCGGGCCGAACACGATAGCCCGGGCGGCGCGAATAGCCGCTGGCGAAAGTCCCGCCCGGTCGTCCCTCCTCAAACCGAATGGATATCCGATGGCACGAAAAGCAAACAACCTGATTGAGCAGATTATTGACTGGGACAACCTGCTGAGCGCTCACCGCCAGGCGAGACGCGGCAAGCGCGACCGCCTGGGCGTGGCCGCCTTTGAGGCGAATCTGTGGGAGGAGCTGGGCCGGCTCCAGATGGAGTTGCTGTGGGGCACGTATCAGCCTGGCCGGTACCGCTCCTTTGTCGTCTACGAGCCGAAGCGGCGGGAAATACTTGCCGCCCCTTATCGAGACCGGGTGGCACAGCACGCAATCTGCAACATCTGCGGGCCGATCTGGGACCAGGCCATGATCTTTGATAACTATGCCTGCCGGCCCGGCAAAGGTACTCATGTGGGCGCCAATAGGGTTGAGAAGTGGCTGCGCGGCATGGTGGCGACGGGCGATACCTGGGTGCTGAAAATGGATGTCAGCAAGTATTTCTTCTCCATCCGCCACGACCTGGCCAAGGCTGTCATCCGCGATCGCATCCGCTGCACCGCAACTCTGAGGCTTCTGGACGCAATCATAGACAGCACTGCTGACCCAGCGGACCCTGACCCTGTAGGCATCCCCGTGGGCAACCTGACCAGCCAGTGGATTGCCAACCTGGTGGGCAATCGCATCGACCAGTGGGCCAAGCGAGAGCTGCGCCTATGCCGTTATGCGCGGTATATGGATGACATGGTGGTGCTGGTGCGCACGAAAGAAGAGGCCCTGGAGCTGCGCCAAGCGTTCGACGACAAGCTGGACAGCATGGGCATGCGGTTCAGCAAGGCCAGCGTGCTGCCAGCCGACCGAGGCGTGAACTTCCTGGGGTACCGCATCTGGCCCCACAAGCGACTGCTGAGGAAGGATTCAATCCGACGCATCAAGCGTACTATGCGGCGCATGGAGCGCCAGTATGCCAAGGGTCAAATCGGGCCCGATTATATCCGGCAGCGGATCTCGTCGTGGGTGGCCCATGCTGGGCATGCAGATAGTGAAAATTTGCGGAAGCGGATACTGGGCGGGGTGGTATTTAAGCGGTCAGTAAAGGATCATTAAGCGCCGCTAAATTCATGTTTCATACCTACTGGCGCGGCGTCTCATTGTGAGCGACGCGCTACAGCAACGAGGCGATACACCTCACTAGCCTAATTCAGCCACCGTAACCATGTGACACCACAGCGCCATCACGTTGGATTGTAAGCCAGGCTGGCATGCCCACGGGAGGGCAGATTTTGGAGATGATCGACAATATCAATCGCCTGCTGGGTGATGATCTCAAGGAAACTATTGAGCCCGGCACGCGCCTGAAAATTGCGGCTTCCTGTTTCTCCATCTACGCATTTGAAGCTCTCAAGGCTGAGTTAGCCAAGGTTGAGAGTGTCCAGTTCGTGTTTACAGCTCCCACGTTCGTGCCCAACGAAGTCACAGATCGGCTTAAGAAGGAGCGTCGGGAATTCTTTATCCCCAAAGCGCAGCGCGAGAGCGGCCTGTACGGCACCGAGTTCGAGATACAGCTACGTAATAAGCTCACCCAAAGAGCCGTAGCCCGGGAGTGCGCTGAGTGGATTCGCCATAAAGCCCAGTTCCGCTCCAACAAAACCAAGGCGCCCATGCAGTCTTTCATGCATGTGGCCGGCAGCGAGGGCGCTACGGCTTACATGCCAGTCAACGGCTTTACAGCCGTCGATCTTGGCTACCAGCAAGGCAACGCGGTATCCAACTTCGTAACGCGCATGGATGAACAGCCCCACGCGCAAATGTATCTTCAACTGTTTGACCAGATCTGGAATGATCCGTCCAAGGTCGAGGACGTCACCAGCGCTATCTGTGACCACATTGAATCGGTGTATCAGGAAAATTCGCCGGAACGGATCTACTTCATCATGCTCTACAACATCTTCCATGACTTCCTGGAAGATGTAGATGAAGATGTATTGCCCAACGACCTCACGGGATACCGGGAAAGCCTGGTCTGGAACAAACTGTTCAACTACCAGAAAGATGCCGCAACCGGGATCATCAACAAGCTGGAAACCTACAGCGGCTGCATCCTTGCTGACAGTGTGGGGCTCGGCAAAACCTTTACCGCATTGGCCGTGGTCAAATATTACGAGCTCCGCAACAAATCGGTACTGGTACTGTGCCCAAAGAAGCTCGCGGACAACTGGCGCAACTTCAACAGCAATCTCACGACGAACATCTTCGCCAAAGACCGTTTCAACTACGATGTGCTTTGCCACACCGACCTGTCGCGCACTGGCGGGGAATCCTTTGGCATTCCCCTGAACCGAGTCAACTGGGGCAACTACGACCTGGTCGTCATCGACGAGTCCCACAACTTCCGCAATAACGACGTTTATAAAGACCGAGAAACGCGATACCAGAAGCTGATGAACAAAGTCATCCGCGCCGGTGTAAAAACCAAAGTACTGATGCTGTCGGCCACCCCGGTCAACAATCGCTTCAACGATCTGCGTAATCAACTGGCGTTGGCATACGAGGGACAATCGGAAACACTTGGCAAACACCTGAAAACTGAAACCAGCGTCGAAGAGATCTTCCGGCGGGCTCAAAAGGCCTTTAACGAATGGTCCGAACTGCCACCAGAAGAGCGCACAGCAGCCTCAATCCTTCGGGCGCTGGATTTCGACTTTTTCGAGCTCCTGGATAGCGTAACCATTGCCCGGTCACGGAAGCACATCCAAACCTTCTACGACACCACGGATATTGGGCCTTTTCCCGAACGGCGTAAGCCCCTGTCGTTCCATTGCCCGATTACTGAGCGTACGGATGTCGCCGACCTCAACCATATCTTCACCGAGCTATCCTTGCTCAAACTGGCCGTGTATGCGCCCATCAGCTACATCCTGCCAAGTCGTATCCGAAAATACGAAGAACTGTACGATACCCAGGTCGAGGGTGGTAAAGGCAAGCTGCGCCAAGCTGACCGAGAGCACAGCCTGCAGGCGCTGATGACCACCAACCTGCTTAAGCGACTGGAAAGCTCTGTCGCAGCCTTTCGATTAACGCTGGCATCCCTCAGAGCTAATATCACACGCACCCTGGATGCTATAGAGGGGTTTGAATCCAGTGGCCAGGCGATTCAAATTGGTGACTACCTGGATAACCCGGGCGGCTTTGATAGTGATGACGAAGATTTGAGCGGGCTGGACGAATTCACTGTTGGCAAAAAAGTACAGATCAGTCTTGCCGACATGGATCTGCCCTCATGGCGTCATGACCTGGACGCCGACCTACTCCTGATCGACGGGTTGCTGGAAGCCATGCGCAAAGTGACGCCGGCCGATGATGCCAAGCTCCAACACCTGCTAAAACTGATCAATGGAAAGCTTGAAAACCCACTCAACCCTGGCAACCGCAAAGTTCTTATCTTCACCGCCTTTGCCGATACCGCCGACTACCTCTATGACAATCTGGCACCCATAGCCCGGAAATTGGGGCTTCACGTTGGTAAAGTGACTGGCTCGGCCGCGCCCAAGTCAACGCTGCACAAGGCTTACGATTTCCAGAGCCTGCTCACTCTGTTCTCGCCCCGCTCCAAGGAGAAGGCTATCGCACTCCCGAACGAGCCGGCTGAACTGGATATTCTGATTGGTACCGACTGCATTTCCGAAGGCCAGAACCTTCAGGACTGCGATTACCTGATCAACTACGACATTCACTGGAACCCCGTGCGCATTATTCAGCGCTTTGGCCGGATTGACCGCATCGGCTCGCCCAACCAACAGATACAGCTGGTCAATTATTGGCCGGACATCAGCCTGGACGAGTACATCAATCTGAAGGAGCGGGTAGAAAACCGCATGGTGATTGCGGATGTAACCGCCACCGGTGACGACAACGTGCTCACGGCCAAGTCCAGTGAAATTGCTTACCGGAAAGAGCAGCTAAAGCGCATGCAGGATGAGGTGATCGAACTGGAAGACGTCAAAGCCGGAGTATCGATTACCGACCTCGGCCTCAATGACTTCCGCATGGACCTGCTCAACTACGTGAAAGAGCACGGCGAGCTGGAAAACGTGCCCTTTGGTATGCATGCGCTCGTGCCAGCCCAACCTCAGCTGGGCATAGAGCCCGGCGTGATCTTCGCCCTGAAAAACGTCCACGACAGTGTCAACGTCAACCAGCAGAATCGCCTGCACCCCTATTATCTGGTGTATATTGGCGACGACGGTGAGGTGGTCGCAGACCACACCGAAGTCAAACGCTTGCTCGATCTGGTCCGTAGCAGCTGCAAAGGCAAAGTAGAACCGATTCCCGACCTGTGCCACCAGTTCAATGCGCAAACGGATGACGGGCGTAACATGAATCGTTACTCCGACTTACTCAGCCTGGCCATCCGCAGCATGATCGACGTGAAAGACGAAAAAGACATCGACAGCTTGTTCGGTGGCGGCCGCACCACGGCTCTGACCAATACCATTAAAGGGCTGGATGACTTCGAACTCATTGCCTTCCTGGTCATCGAAAGGCAAGGTGCATGACCCTGTTTGCCTGGCCCAAGGCGGCTGCCTTTGAACGTATGGTACCCAAGCGCAAGATATACGAACATGGCGCTGTTGGGAGCGCTCTGAAGGAGCGTTTTGTGCAGCAGGTGGAGCAGATTACCTGGGCCTACAAACTGGCCCCGGAGACGGTCAACCTGCCCCCTACTGAGGCGGTGAGGGAGATCCAGGTATTCCATATTGTGCTCAAGGGAACCGAGCTGGACTGGGACATACTTAAGACCATTGATTACGCAATTCCCTTTCCACTGATTTTCGAGCTGATGCAAGGTGAGCGCATTAAGGTAGGAGCAGCCTACAAGCGACTACCTCAGAACCTCAATAGTAAGAACGACAATAGCTGCTCGATAGTGGGCAATTACCTTGAGACAAACTGGTATCCCCGCGACACTCCACGTCAGTCCTTGCCGGTGGCACTGGATATGAACGGGCTTTATGAAAAATTGTTGCTTCACACAATGCCCATACCTGCACGGTCAGAGGAGTCTTTAGTTGACGCGGTGGGGCGCGTAGAGCAACTACGGGCTAAGCAACGGGAAATAGACAAGATCACAGCTCGGTTGAAGCGCGAAAAGCAGTTTAATCGCAAGGTTGACATGAATGCAGAGTTGCGGCGAATGAAAGCTGAGCTTGAAAGGCTAAAATAAACGAGTTTTGTTGACTATTTTCGAAATCACCCTGTAGGGGAAAAACTATGGCCACCGGCAAACTTCTCCGGCAGCTTGTAAAAACGGGCACAGAGGGCAATCTCGAAGCCTTCAAACGGGTTTCTGAACAACTGATCCAAGAAGAACGTGCAAGAAAGCATCATCTTCTGGCCAACGACCTTGAAAGAATTCTTTATGGTCGTCGCAACACCCCCGGGGCAACCAATGCGCTCTTGAGTGATCGCGTTCCAAAAGATAAAGAACGCAATATCCCGCTTTTGCAGATCAACGAACCCGTCCGTCGCATCGAAGATGTCGTGTTGTCGGATGAAAACGCTTCTTTGCTAAACGAGCTACTGCAAGAGCATCACCGAGCTGAAGCTCTGCATAGCTATGGCTTGCACCCAGCTGACCGCCTACTGTTCTGCGGCCCGCCAGGTTGTGGAAAGACGCTGACAGCAGAGGTTCTGGCCAGCGAACTGGGACTGCCGCTAGCAATCGTGCGTATTGATAGCGTGGTGTCTTCGCTGCTTGGAGAAACCGCCTCCAATTTGCGACAGGTTTTTGATTTCATTGCCATTACACCGATGGTTGTTTTGTTCGACGAGTTCGATGCGTTGGCTAAAGAGCGCGCGGATACTGCTGAGCATGGTGAGCTGAAACGTGTCGTCAATGCCTTCCTACAGATGCTAGATGCATACGAGGGAAAGAGCATTCTGGTCGCGGCTACTAACCATGAGCGCATCCTTGATGCGGCAATCTGGCGCCGCTTTGACGAAGTGCTGGTCTTCGAATCTCCAAACCTGGAGCAGTTGCGTCGATTATTGTCCATCAAGCTCCGCGGGTTGCGTCGTGAGTTCGATATTGACGATGCACGCATAACGAGTCTTTTTAAGGGCATGAGCCATGCTGATGTGGAGCGTGTGTTACGTCGGGCAGCAAAAGATATGGTGTTAACAGGTAAAGAATTTCTCAGCGAAAGGCACCTTCAATCGGCTATTCGTCGCGAAGATGCTCGCAGAGCTCGCATACAAGGAAACTAAGTCGTCATGGAAGAAACCTTTCCGCATCTAAACATTCAACGAGAAGCACCAGTTAACGAAAAGCGTCCTGGCGGGGGCCCGCGCACCGCTCCCCCGGACGATGTACCCTCTCATGGAAGAGGGCTACTCGGAAAGCTAGCCAATGCAACGAGAGAAGCCAGCGAAGATATCGGTGGTTTTGATGAGCGTAAACTCTTTCGTTTCACAGTTCAGAAAGGGTTTAACCCTGACGACCTAAGAAAAATTTCCCCGGAAATAGAGGTTGTCAGCCAAGAAGACGAAACCGTCATCATTGGCTTCGCGACGAATGCCGCAATGGCACAGTTCGAAGCTCGCCTTTCCAGCATGGCGTCGGGACAGTATGTCACCAACAAAGAAGTCATCTACGCCTTGCAAAGCGTAGACGGTTGGAGTCCAGATGACCGTAAAGGCTGGGCACTTAGGCAACAAGGATTCCCTGCTGATGAAGACTTTCTTCTCGACCTCGAGATCTGGCCATTAGAAGATAAGCCCGATGCTAGAGAACAAGCTTGGACTAAGTTTGAAAGCTGGCTATCAGAACAAAGTATAAAAAAGTTAGACCAAGTCAGAAAACCAGAACTGACACTCTACCGTGTCCGCTGCACTACCGCTCAAGCCGAATTATTGCTCCACCATAGAGATATTCGATCAATCGACCTCCCACCAAGCTTTTCGTTGGAGCGATCGGTTGAGTTCCAGGATATTCAGCAATTCCCAGAAGTCCAAGCACCGTCAGCCGAAGCTCCAGGTATAGTGGTGCTGGATAGCGGCATTGCCGATGGGCACCCTTTGTTGAAAGACGCGGTAGCAAAAACAGCTAGTTTTCTTCCAGGCGAAGGCCCACATGACGAAAATGGACACGGTACGCACGTTGCAGGTCTAGCGCTCTATGGGGATTTTGAAAAACATCTTCGCAAAGGAGCCTTTACGCCGACCTTGCGCTTGTATAGCGGTCGAATTCTCGACAAAAACAATGAAAATACAACAGGCTTTGTAGAGAACCATATAGAAGAGGCAGTTCGATACTTCTTCATGGAGCATAATTGCAGGGTATTCAACTTGTCCTTTGGGGATTCTAACAAGCCTTACTTCGGTGGACATCTTAAAGGTCTTTCCGTGACGTTAGACACACTCTCTCGCGAGCTTGGCGTGTTGTTTGTCGTCTCATCAGGAAATCATCAGATCAGTGCGGACTCACCAAATGGCCTGGAATGGCGCGATCAATACCCAAACTACTTGCTAAACAAAAGTTGGCAGATCATCGAACCTGCACCTGCCTTAAACGCACTTACTGTGGGTAGCCTAGCCCGGCACAATAAAACCTTCAACAGCCAGCATCATTCACATGACCCGGCTGAAATACCGATTGCTCAGCCGGGCCAACCATCCCCCTTCTCCCGTAGCGGCCATTCTGTCGATGGGGCCATCAAACCAGAATTGGTGGCCCATGGTGGGAACTGGGCGATCAATGCACGAGCGAGTTACTTGCTGCTAGACAGGGTAGCTAGGTTAGGAGTGATATCTACCAACCATAAGTTTACCAGTGGCTATCCTTTTTTAGTGGATGGAGGAACCAGCATGGCAGCCCCCCAAGTTGCACATCTGGCAGCGTCCATATTTCACGAACACCCGGATGCCACAGCAAATTTCATCCGCGCACAACTCTGCCTGAACGCAGCAATTCCGCAGGCCAGCCAACATCTCTTTATGCAGAATAAAGCGCTTAGCCGGGTTTGTGGTTATGGTGAGGTTGATGACACTGCGCTGAAGCGGTCCCTCGAAAATGCCGTCACGCTTATTACAGAAGGCAGAATAGAAAACAAGCGGCACCATTTTTATGAAATCCCCGTGCCGCCCGAATTTACTAGCAGTGGAAAAAAGCGTCTTCGGCAAATCGCGGTCGCATTGGCCTACACGCCGCCTGTTCGCTCAACACGAATAAAGTATCGCGCCACCCGTATTGATTTCAAACTAATTGCAGCGCGAGACCTTGAGCATGTCACCACCATGTTCAACAAGGCCACAAAGAAGGATGACTATCAAAGCATCAAGGAACTAGCCGGAGCAACTATTGGGCAGACTGCTCGAAGCAAAGGAACCGTCCAGGCAGATTCTTGGAATTTTCTTCAATTCAACTCCAATTCCGCTTTGCGCAACAAAAAACTGTTTGTTGTGGTCACCCGCAATGACTTTCCGTGGGGCGAAACCCTATGTGATAGCGAAGAGAGCTACTCACTTCTGGTAAGTCTCCGAGACAAAGACAATTTATCAGCGCAGCTTTATACGCACATCAAAGCCCGGCTTGATACGAGGATACCAGTCCGTGTTCGCGTTTAGCCCTGCCAGCGCCTGAGAAACGAATTCAACGAGGTAATATTTTGTGGACAAACTCAAGATGCATAGCCCCGACCTAAGCCAGGACAACATCGCTAAGATTCAAGAGATTTTTCCCGGTTGCGTGACTGAAGCACGGGATAAAACCACTGGCAAGTTACGTTGGGTATTGGATTTTGATCGGTTGCGACAGGAACTAAGCGATTCGATTGTAGAGGGGCCCCAGGAGCGATATCGGTTAGATTGGCCAGGGAAACGTGAAGCCTTGGCTCTCGCCAATGCACCAATTGCCAAAACGTTGCGCCCTGCTCGCAACGAAAGTGTGGACTTCGACAAGACAAAAAATCTTTTCATTGAAGGAGACAATCTTGAAGCGTTAAAGGCTCTTCAAGACAACTATCTTGGATCGGTCAAAATGATCTACATCGACCCGCCATATAACACTGGTAGCGATTTTGTCTATGACGATGACTTTTCCGAGGATTCACTCTCTTTTCTTATTCGATCTAACCAAGCATCTGAGTCAGGATCAAAACTGGTTTCAAACAGCGAAGCTAATGGCCGATTCCACTCAGATTGGCTTTCGATGATTTATTCAAGACTTCGCATAGCAAAAAACCTTCTTTCGGACGATGGGGTGATTTTCATTTCCATCGATGACCACGAGAGAGACAATCTCCGCAAAGTGGCTGACGAGGTGTTCGGAGAAACTTCATTCGTTGCCGCTATCATCTGGCGCAAGAAAGCAACGCCAGATGCAAGATCAACGATAGGCAGTGTGCATGACTATGTACTCTGCTATGTAAAAAACAGTGAGAACCCAAAGTCTGCTATAGGAAAGATGGCCCTGAGCGAAAAGCGTAAAGCTTCGTTCACTAATCCGGATAATGACGAGCGTGGACCTTGGGCCTCCGTGGATATGACGGGAATGATCGGGAGGGCAACCAAAGATCAGTTCTTTAATGTCGAGCTACCCAGTGGTCGTGTCATTGGCCCTCCAAAAGGCCGGTCTTGGGGACTTGTAGAGCGGACATTCAAAAGCCTTCGTGACGAAAATCGCATCTGGTTTGGAGCCCACGGCGATAACGTTCCCCGCGTCAAGCGCTTCATGAGCGAAGTTGAAGGCCAGACCGTCCCTACCTACTGGGCACACGATGAAGTGGGCACGAACGAAGGTGCTTCAGATGAAATCCTTCAACTATTCGAAATACCGAAGCTTTTTGACACCCCCAAACCCACCAGCCTAATTAAAAGACTACTCGAAATTGGAACATCAAAAAACGAAGAGCATACTGTTCTTGACTTTTTTGCAGGCTCGGGATCGACAGCCCATGCCGTTCTTGCTCAGAATGCGGCGGATGGAGGGAACCGTAAGTTCATAATGGTCCAAATGGCCGAGCCCGTTTCGGACAAGTCAGAAGCCAAGAAGCATGATTTCACCGACATCGCCGAAATCTCGAAAGAGAGAGTCCGCCGCGCAGGAAAAAAAATAATTGACGGTGACTGTCATCCTGATTGGAACCGAGATATTGGCTTTCGTGTTTTCAAGGTAGATAGCTCGAACATGAAGGACATCTACTACCGTCCCGACGAGCTCTCCCAAGGCGACCTGCTAGAAGCGGTGGATAACGTTAAACCCGACCGAACGCCGGAAGATCTGCTGTTCCAGGTGCTGGTGGACTGGGGCGTGGATCTGACCCTGCCGATTCGCCGCGAATCCGTGCAAGGAAAAACAGTGTTCTTCGTCGATGACAACGCCCTCGTCGCCTGCTTTGACACTGGCATTACGGAGGGGCTGGTCAAAGAACTGGCCAAACATGAGCCGCTGCGTGTCGTGTTCCGCGATAACGGCTTTGTCTCCGATGCCGTGAAGATCAATGTCGAGCAGATCTTCCGTCAGCTATCGCCCAGCACAGAGGTTCGTTCGCTATGAGCCAAGGTACTGAGCAGCCTGGTAGCACAGCGGATATCCTGCTGTATGAGGCGGCCGAAGGTCGGCTGCGGCTTGAGGTGCGCTTGCAGGATGAAACCCTGTGGCTGACCCAGAACCAGCTGGCTGAGCTGTTCCAGACCACCCAGCAAAATATCAGTGGCCACATCCAGAACGTCTACGCAGAGGGTGAACTGGAGAAGGAAGCAACTCACAAGAAATTCTTGTCAGTTCAGCTCGAGGGTGGCCGTGAGGTCCGACGCCAGCGGGATTTCTACAATCTGGACATGATCATTGCCGTTGGCTATCGAGTCAAAAGCGCCATCGCTACCCGCTTCCGGATCTGGGCCACCGAGCGCCTCAAGGAATACATCATCAAAGGCTTTGTCATGGATGATGAACGTCTCAAGGAGCCGCAGAACGACCGCTATTTTGAAGAGCTGTTGGCGCGCATCCGCGATATCCGCAGCTCCGAGAAGGTGTTCTGGCGCAAGGTATTGGACATTTATGCCACCAGCACTGATTACGATCCCAAGGCGGAGCAAACCCAGCTGTTCTTCAAGCAGGTGCAGAACAAGATGCATTGGGCGGCTCACGGGCATACCGCCTCCGAGCTGATTTTCCAGCGAGCAGACGCCAGCGCACCCAACATGGGTGTCACCAACTTCCCGGGCAAGAATCTGCTGAAACGGGATATTGAGGTTGCCAAGAACTACCTGAATGAAGAAGAGCTCAATATCCTGAACCGCATCGTCAATGCCTACCTGGAATTGGCTGAGGTGCAAGCGCTCAACCGCCAACCCATGACGATGGTGGACTGGCAGCAACGACTTGATCAATTCCTGACCATGACCGGGCGCGAATTGCTGACCAATGCAGGTAGCATCAGTAACCAGCAAGCGTTGAACAAAGTGCATCAGGAGTTCGATAAATACCGCGAGCAACAGCTGCAACAGCCCTCGGAAGTTGAAAAGCATTTCATCGAGGCCGAAAAGAAGCTGAAGCAGTTGAAGTCACCCGAAAGAAAGGGCGACAAAGACCCACAGCGTTGATCACCAACCCAGGTCCTTTCTGCACAGCAGCGTGCAGAAAGCCTTGCAGAAAGAATACAGAAAGAGAATGCCATGAAGCTGAAGTTCAAAACCCAGGCTTACCAAACCAATGCGGTTGAAGCAGTGGTGGACTGTTTTGCCGGCCAACCGATGCGTGACGGCCTGGCTTACCGCATTGACCCCGGGCAGCAGGCTCAGACTGGCGCCTTTGATGCGGAAGGCTTCAAGAATGCTGACCTGGCACTCAGCGAGGCGCAGGTGCTGGAGAACATTCAGGCCGTTCAGCGCCGACAAAATCTTCCGGCGTCATCGTCACTGACGGACTTCTCCACCTACGACTCCAAGAACAACCGTGTACCGGCGAAGGCCGCCTATAAAAAGGATGCCCTGGCCGCCACACGCATCCACCTGGACGTGGAGATGGAGACGGGCACCGGCAAGACCTACTGCTACATCAAAACCATCTTTGAGATGAACAAGCGCTATGGCTGGAGCAAGTTCATCATCATGGTGCCCTCCATAGCCATCCGAGAAGGCGTGTATAAGTCGCTGCAGATTACCGCTGAGCATTTCACCGAAAGCTACGGCAAGAAGGCGCGGTTCTTCATCTACAATTCCAAGCGGCTGCATGAGCTGGAGAGTTTCTCTTCCGACGCCGGCATCAATGTGATGATTATGAACATCCAGGCCTTCAACGCCCGGGGTGCCGACAACAGGCGTATCTATGACGAGCTCGATGGCTTCCAGTCACGCAAACCCATCGATGTCATTGCTGCGAACCGGCCAATTCTGATTCTGGACGAGCCACAGAAGATGGAAGGTAAAGCCACCATGGAGGCTCTACCTCAGTTTAAGCCGTTGGCTATTCTCCGATACTCGGCTACCCACCGCACCCAGCACAACCGCATTCACCGCCTGGATGCCCTGGACGCCTACAACCAGAAACTGGTCAAAAAGATCGCTGTGCGCGGTATCCAGACACGCGGTCTGGCCGGCACCAATGCCTACCTGTATCTGGAAGGTATCGACATCTCTAAGCACGCGCCGGTGGCCCGCATAGAGCTGGAAGTGAAGCTCAAATCCGGCGAGATCAAGCGCCAGCTCAGGCGTCTTCGGTTTAAAGATGATCTGTTTTCGGAGTCTGGTGAACTGGATCAATACCGGGACGGTTTTACCATCAGCCAGATTGACGCCACTACTGACACCGTGGAGTTTACCAATGGGCTAGTGCTCACGGCTGGAGAAGCCAGCGGTGACGTTTCCGAAGGCGATATCCGACGTATCCAGATCCGCGAGACCATCAAAGCGCACCTGGAACGGGAAAAGCAGCTGTTTGCGCAGGGCATCAAGGTACTTTCGTTGTTTTTTATCGACGAGGTGGCCAAGTATCGCGACTACAACCAGGAAGATGAGAATGGTGAGTACGCCCGCATCTTTGAGGAAGAATATCAGCTGCTTAAGAATGAATACCTATCTGAACTGGCCATAGACAATCAGGCCTACCGCCAGTATCTGGACGGCATTGACCCTGCCAGCACGCACAATGGCTACTTCGCCATTGATAAGAAAACCAATCGCCTGAAAGATCCAGCTGTGGGGAAACGGGCCGTTGATTCTGACGATGTGGACGCCTATGACCTGATCTTGAAAGACAAGGAGCGCCTTCTCTCCTTCCAGGAACCGACCAGGTTTATCTTCTCCCACTCGGCGCTGCGTGAAGGCTGGGACAACCCAAATGTGTTCATCATGTGCATGCTCAAGCACAGCGACAACATGATATCCCGGCGCCAGGAGGTGGGGCGTGGCCTGCGCTTGTCCGTCGATAAACACGGCGACCGAATGGACCACCCAGCTGTGGTTCATGACATCAACGTACTGACGGTGATTGCCAGCGAAAGCTACAAAGATTTTGTTACCGGACTGCAGCAGGAAATCAGTGAAAACCTGAGTGCCAGGCCGCGCCAGGCAACTGAAGCCTATTTCACGGGCAAACTAATGGCCACCGAGCAAGGCACTGTAGAAGTCACTCCCGCCATGGCCAAGCAGATATACCGCTACCTGGTGAAGAACGACTATACCGACGATACAGACCAGGTTGTCGATACCTACCATGATGCGAAGGCACAAGGCGCCCTGGCGGAGTTACCCGACGATCTGAAGCCATTCGGTGACCAGATCTTTGCCTTGATCGATACCGTGTTCAGTGAAGGCCAGCTGCCAAAGATCGAGGATGGCCGCAAACCGAAGACCAACCCCCTATGTGTCAGCGTAGTTGTCGCCTGATTATTTCAGAGGACAACCATGCCCCATTATTCACCGGAACGTAAAGAAGCCATTCTCCAGAAGATGGCTCCACCTCACAGCCTGACTGTTGCCGAGTT